>Ga0209390_10000908_pt1 | contig 58624 bp, 42 predicted proteins | sample BON01_FD_187212 | JGI IMG/M metagenome (GOLD analysis project Ga0209390, IMG submission 187212) | Freshwater microbial communities from Lake Bonney liftoff mats and glacier meltwater in Antarctica - BON-01 (SPAdes) (version 2) | ecosystem: Environmental > Aquatic > Freshwater > Ice > Glacier...
CCCGGACTCGACGCCCTTGAACCCGTCACATGGGCCAACGGCACCTCCTCGGAATTCCGCTTCCGCCCCGCCCCCGATGGCGAAGCCGCAGGCCTGTTCGGTGAAGCCCTCCCACCACCCGACGCTTCAGTCTGGAACGCCCTGCCCACCCTCAAAGACGCCCACACCATCTCGATGGTGAAACCTTTCACCCGCGTGCTCGCCAACGGCGTGTCAGACGCCTCAACCGCGATCTCCGCAGATTTCCCAGCCCTCCTCGTCCGCCGCTACGGCCAAGGCGTTACCGGCCTGGTCAACGGCGACGGCCTCTGGAAATGGGATTTCTACCCGGAAGCCCGCGAGCTCGGAAACATGTATGAAGACTTCTGGATCCAGCTGATCCAGTGGATGGCCTCTTACTCAGAGTTCCTGCCCGGACAGGACTATTCACTGCGCCTGCCCGCCCTGCGCGGACCCTCCGGCGTGGCGGTCGCGGTCTCCATGTCCTTCCGCGGCCTCGCCGAAACACCATCTCCCGTCCTCCTCGTCACCTCACCCGACGGCGAAACCACCGAGCTCCAGCCCGCCGCCTTCCCAGACCCTGGCGGCCACCCGAATTGGCGCGCTTCCTTCACCCCGGATCAACCAGGCCTTTGGAAACTAACCCTCGCCGATCCCCGCCCCAACGCCCCCGCGGTCCCTGAAGCCACCTTCACCGTTCCGGCACCCGTTTCGGAAAGCGACAACCTCTCCGCCGATCCGGCATTTTTAAGCGAACTCGCCGCCGCCTCGGGAGGAAAGCTGGTGTCTGCCACAGAATATGATAGTTTCCTAGAAACGGCGTTCACTCCTGCCGCTCCGACCTCCCGAACCTCCGGGGCGGTTTGGCAAGCGTCATGGGTGAAGTGGCCGCTCGCCATCCTCCTCCTCCTCCCTCTCGCCCTCGAATGGTATCTCCGCCGCCGCCAAGGCCTAATCTGACCTAACCTCAATCTCAAATCTCAAATCTCAAATTCTCCCCACTGATCACTAGCAACTAGCAACTAGCCACTTCCCCATGAACCTCCAATCTTCCATCTCCCGAATCCGTCGCCTCCAGCGCCTCGGTCGCTGGATCACCGCGCTGCTCGCCACCGCCGCCATCGCCTGCCTCGTCGTCATTGCCGCAGGTTTGCTCGATGTCTGGCAAGCCTTCGAGTCCCCAGCGCGCACCACCCTCGTGACCACCGCTCTGGTTACTGTTTCAATCGTCACCCTCGGGCTACTCGCCATCGCGACCCGCTTTTCCATCAACCGCTCTGCCACCGCCGCCGACCACCTGCTCGCATCCTCCCGCAATCCCGCCACCGCCGCGCTCTCGCTTTCCGAAAAATCCGAAACACCGCTCTCTGATTTCCTCGCAACCCGCAGTCGCGAAAAAGCCGCCGCCGAAATCTCCGCCCTGCCCGCCGGAAAAATTATCCCGTGGCGCTCGGTCCGCTTCGCCGCGCTCGCTCTAGTCATCGCCGCCCTACCCATCGGCCTGCTCGTTGTGATGCAACCGGAGGCCACCTCGACCGTTGCCCAACGCCTCCTACGCCCCTCCGAAGATCTCCCACCTTGGAGTAAGCTTCGTTTCAAAATCGAGCCCTCGGAACTCGCCGCAGTCTACGGCGGCGAACTTCCCCTCGCCGTTGAAATCACCGGCGACACCCCCACCGAAGCCGTCGAACTCCTCGTCCGCCGCCCGGGTAAATCAAAAATCCAGCGCCTGCCTTCGTTCCGTGAATCCGAAACCCGTTTCTCACGCACTCTTGATTCCCTAACCGAACCAGTTTCCATCGCTTTCGCCAGCGGAAAGGCCCGCTCCCACTGGCATCCCGTCGAGATCCTGCTCCAGCCGAAAGTGCTTTCCGGAACGTTCACCGTAACCCCCCCCACCTACACCGCGCGCCCCCCGATTTCCGCCCCGCTCGACACCAACGAAATCAACGCGCTCGAAGGCTCGGAGGTCCAGCTCTCACTCACCAGCAACCGCCCGCTGGCTCGCACCGCCCTCGTTTTCACCCCAACCGTAGCCCCCGGAATCACCGCTGTTGCCGAGGAAATCCAAGGCGAAATCACCGCCACCCAGACGATCTCCTACCGCTTCACCGCCGCCCGCCCCGGCACGCTTTCGGTGCTTCTCAAAGATGTCCGCGGAACCCCCGCTGCATCGGCCTTGGAGCTGCAACTCAAAGCCGTCCCCGACCAAGCCCCGGTCGTTGATCTTAAGTCTCCGCCCCGCTTCCTGCTCGCGACCCCGTCCTCCATCCTCAAAATCGACGGCGAAGCGGAGGATGATTTCGCGCTCTCGAAAGTCCGCCTCGTCCGCACCCTCGAAGGCTTTCGCGACCGCGCCCGCACCGTCGCCCCCGTCCTTCAGGACAAAGCCTTCGAATTTGGTGAAAAAATCCCGCTCTCAGTATTAGGTGTCACCCCGGGGCAAGTCATCGAGCTGTTCCTAGAAGCCTCCGATCACAACCCCTCATTGCTCGGCCAAGGATCTTCGGAAATCTCCCGCATCCAGATCATCACCGAGGAAGACTACGCCTACCGGATCCGCGCCAAGACCACCCTCGAGCAATTCAACGCCCGCTACAAAGCCATCAACCAAGCGCTCAAAGACGCCAAGGAATCGCTCAATAAAATGAAAGAGGCCACCGACGCAAACGATCCGGAAGCTTCCGAAAAAGCCCGCGAAGCCGCCGAACAAGCCCACAAACAAGCCGCCGAACTCCTCGAAAAACTCGCTGACGATTTCCCTGCTTTCGAGATGGAGAAGCGCCTCAAAGAGATCGCGAAAAACGCCGCGGGAGACGCGAAGAAAAACCTCGCCCAGCTGAAAAACTTTGATCCCAAAGCCTCCGCCGCCGATCAAAAGAAAGCCATCGACGAAATGCTCGAACGCCTCGGCGCCCGCGAGGAAGAGCAAAAGCAGCTCCAGAAAGATGCGGAACTCATGGCGGAATCCGGAAAAATCATGGAGATGGCTGCCAAGTTCCAACAAATCTACCAGACTCAGGAATCCCTCAGCAAACGCATCCGCACGATTGCGGAAGAAATCCACAAGGGCAACGACCAGAACCGCCGCCTGCTCTCCTCACTCGCCGACACCCAGGAGAAAAACCGCGAGGCGCTCGACAAGTTCGCTACCGAACTTGAAGCCCGCGCCGATGCGGTCACCCGCCCGGAACTCGCGGAAATGATTGAGTCCACCAAACAGTTTCTCGATGCCCTGCGGATGTCAGATCCGCAATCCGTCATGGACCTCGGATCTGAATACGGACGCCAAGGAGCCGCTGAGGATGCCTATGTCCAAGCCGAGCTCGCCCGAGCGCTGTTAGAAAACCTGATGTCGAAACCCTCGTCATTCCCACAAGCATGCCAAGGCCAGTGCGACAAGTTCTCCGTGCAGTTCCCCGATGTGAACCAGACCATGCAGCAGCTCCTCGAAGGCCTGATGTGCCAGAACCCCGGCTACAACCCCGGCCAAGGACAGGGCGGAGGCGGTATGGGCGGAGGCGGAACCGGCCCAACAGGCAACGCCGCCCCAGGCTTCAGCATGTCAGATATCCCAGTCCTCGGCCCACAGCGGATGCAGTTCGAGCCCGCCTCGCTCGGCGGAACCACCGACGGCAAAGGCGCCACCGCAAAGCCCAACCCGCTTGCCCAGGCATCGGAAAACGAAACCATGTTAGCAACCGAAAGCCCTCTCGAAACCCGCCAAGCTCCCGACCCCCAATCCGTCCCCGAACCCTACCGCGAAGCCGTAAAAATATATTTCACCCCATAAAAGCCACCCTCTCACCTCACCCCCTCTCGCAAAAAAACAAAACCACACAGCACCATGAAACCTCTAGCAATACTCCTAGCCCTAACTCTGCCGCTCGCCGCCAAGGAAGGCGCGATCGAATGCGGAAATCTGATCTACGCCGGCGTCAAAACCTCCAAATGTTTCAGCGACGAGTTCCTCTCGACCGTTCAGCAGAAGACCTCGATCGCCACCGAACGCCGCTTCAAACCGGTGAAACTCTCTTCCGAAGAACTGTTCAAGATCCCCTTCGTGATCATGACCGGCGAAGGGGATTTCAACCTTCCTACCATCGAACGCGAAAACCTTAAAAAGTATCTCGAAAACGGCGGCTTCCTGCTCGCTTCAGCCTCCTGCTCAAACGAAGAATGGGACGGCGCCTTCCAACGCGAGCTCAAACGCCTCTTCGGAAACGACTGCCTAAAAGACATCCCGCTCGACCACGAGATCTTCCGCACCATCCACCCGATCAAGGACCTAAAACTCTCGAGATCCGGCGGCGAAGCTCGCCTGCGCGGCGTCTTCCTCGACGGAAAAATCGTAGTCGTCTACTCCAACGACGGTCTCAACGACACCTCGCACACCGAGGGCTGCTGCTGCTGCGGAGGCAACGAAATCCAGAACTCCATGGAGATCAACGCCAACATCCTCGCCTACGCGCTGCTCCACTAAACACACCTGATCCGTGCCTCGTCGCCACCGAAAACTGCTCCTGAGCTGCGCCTTCTATCTCGCTTGCGGCACCTTGTCACAGGCGCAGGATCCACTCGGGGATCTTAAAAACGAACCCACCACGGAAACCCTTTCCGCCGCGCTCCCGTTATTGGCCGATCCCGCGTTCCGCAATCAGGTGCGCACCGCCATCGACGACCTCCAGCCCTTTCCCGGCAAAGACCTCATCGCGCTGCTCTTGCACCCGCAGCTCGCCGTCCGGCTCGGGGCCCTTGAGACTCTTGAGGAAAAAGCAGGCGGCGACTACGGCTTCAACCCTTGGGCCGATTCTTCCGCTCCTGAAAACGAAGCCCCGCTTGCCCGTTGGCAAAAATGGTCCGCCGACGGAGGCACAGAAGGCACCGGCGACTCCCGCCTGCTCAGTGCTGAACAACGCCACGGCTACCTCCGGGACCTACTCTCGGAAGACTCAAACAAATCCGCTCGCGCCCGCCGCATGCTTGAGGCAGACGGTCTCGCCGCAGTCGGTTTCTTGGAAACCTTCCTCACCGAATCCAAAACCCTTCCCGCCGGCAGTCGCGCCAAAGTAAGGGAAGCGCAGTATCAAATTGTGCTTGGTCCATCTTTCGGACCACAGGCGCCCGCTATGGCCCGCCAACTCGCCTTCGGCAGTCGCGACCAAACCCTCTCCGCTCTTGGAAACCTCAAATCCGCCGGACTCGGTGCCCTACCCATCATTCGCGATTTCCTCAGGCACTCCGATCCGCTGGTCCGCGAGACCGCGATTGACGCAATGCTCGCCTCCGGTGGTTCCCAAGCTCTGGAAATTGTCGGCCCCGTGCTCGCTGACGAAACCGACCCCAACGTGATCCACGGAGCACTCCGCCGCATTAAGGAAATCCCCGGCGATAAATCACTCGAAATCGCCACGTCTTTCCTCACCCGCGAAGAAGAAGATCTCCTCATTTCCGCGATTCAAGCATGCCAGAAACTCGTCGCCGGTGATTCCAATGGGTTCTCGGGTTCTAATCCGCGAAACTCACCGAAACCCTCAGCAGGAAAGGAAACCTCTAACAAGGCGGTAATAGAGACTCTCTCCGATCCACGCTGGCGGGTGCGCACCGCCGCGCTGGAATACATCGCCGCAGTCAAGGTCAAGGAAGCCTCCGAAAAATGCGTTGAACTGCTAGAAGACCCAGATGATTTCGTCCGCTATAGCGCGATCAAGGCAGCGACAGCCCTCGGTGTCAGGGAGGCGGCTCCCGTGCTTCGCAAAATGTTCTTCGATGATCCCGCGATGGTCAGCTCGGTGCTCCAGGGTTACGCCGCCCTTGGATCTATCCCGGATGACGAGATGATGGAAAAGCTCGCGAGCTATCCTGCTGACGCGCGCATCGCCGCGATCGAAGCTGCATCCTCTGACCAACGCCTCTCATTTATTCCCATCCGCTTCGCCAACGATTCCGATCTCGATGTCGCGTGCACCGCCCTGAGATACCTTTCCTCCGACGACGACCGGGTGGAATCGGCAAAAGTCGCCACCGTTCTCGTCGAAGCCCTTCGCTCCGGCATTCCCGAAAAACGCGCCGCAGTCCTCGATCAGATCTCGCTCCCCGCAGGTGAAGCCGTGCTAGACCCGGAGCTTGCTGCCGACCTCGGTGAGTTCGCGAAACCCGCCGAAAAAACCGTGCTTGATCCGCTCTACGATTCGCTGCTCGCCTCTGCACGCGAGGTCTCGGGCGCCGCCGATGACGGCGTGAAAACTCTTCCCGGCGCCAAAGGCGAGCTGTTCAAGGAAATCGCCAAGGTCGCCGAATCCGATGACCCCAATTCCTTCCGCGCCGCGCTCTCACTCGCGATCACTGGTGACCCAATCGGGCTTGGAATCCTGCTCGAAAACCTCCCGAAATATTCCACCGCTCAACGCGCCGCGATCGCCTCAAAACTCTATCAACCCACCCGTAAGGAAGCGCTCGACCTGCTTTCGAAGCTGGTCCGCGATCCCATCGATGAAGTCCGCTCCTCGGCCGTCGAATCCGCCTTTTCCGCTGAAAATACTGCGGCCTTCCTAGCGATGGCCCTCACCGCCCTGACCGAACCTGACTCTCCGCTCTCCGCCCACCAGTTCTATTCCTATCGCTTCGAATCCGCCGCCCGCGACGGCGGAACCAGCAGTCGTGCACTTCGCAACTGGGCTGCGAAAACCCTCGAAGATCCCGCTGCGACCGGCCCCAACCAGATCCTCGCCCTCATCGCCCTGCGCAACGGTTACGTCAGTTCCGCCCTCGATACCGCGCTTTCGCTGGGGAAATCCTCACCCGATAAATGGGTCCGCCGCGCGGCATGGCATAGCTACGGCAGCGCCTCAAGCAGCGGCCTCGTCAAAAACCTCGATACTCTCGCCAACGACCCCTCGCCCTACGTCCGCGAGGTCCTCCCGGAACTCACCAGCCGGATGAGCGCGCGCTGGCAACACCGCTTCAACGACGTGCAGTCCCAAAGCGACAACTCATGGAACTCGCAACGTGATTCCCGCCGTCTGAATGCAAAGATCGCTGAAGTCCTCGTGAAATTCGCCGCCACCGATCCCTCGACGGACGTCCGCTTTGCATCCATGTGCGCCCTGCTCTCGCACGGCAAGGAAATCGATGCAGAAGAATTTGCAACCTTGCTCCGCAGCCGCCCCAAGGAAGACCGCATGTCATACATCGTCGCTGACTGGATGAGCGATAACTCCGCCCGCCTCGGCCCGGGTCTCGCCCCCATTGTCTCCGCTCTCGATCCCGGTGAAGTCAGTCAGGACGACATGGCGAAAATCCTTGCCAAAGTCTCGACCAACAAGAAACAGGGAGCCGGTTTCGCCAGCTTCGCGGCACTCGCCGCCAGCGCGGAAACCACTGAGGAGGCCCCCCAACAAGTCGCACCCGAAGACCCCGAAACCGAAGCCGGAGAGATCACCCGCGGGAGCCTGCGCGTGGTCTATTTTTTCAAGCCCGGCTGCGCGGAATGCGAAGCGACCTCGCGCCTGCTTGAGGCGATGAAAACGGATTTCCCGCTGCTCGAAGTCGAAAGCCACAACATCAACGAAACCCGCAGCACCCTCCTCAACCAAGCCCTCTGTGCCCGTTTCAACGTCCCCTCGCAGGACCACGGCATCGCCCCGGCGCTCTTCACCCAGACCGGTTTCCTAATCCGCGACGACATCGATCCGCCCTCCCTCGGCCGCCTGCTCGCCTCGAACATGGAAGTCTCCCAAGACGATAATTGGGCAAAAGTCGACGATCCGGAATTCGCCGAGGCTAAAGAAAAAGTCGAAGAACGCTTCAAATCGCTGACCCTGCCCGTCGTCCTGATCGCCGGCCTGATCGACGGGATCAATCCATGCGCCTTTGCCACTATCATCTTCTTCCTCTCTTACCTCCAGATCGCCCGCCGCAGCCCTCGAGAAATGCTGATGGTCGGCATCGCCTTCATCTTCGCAGTTTTCCTCGCCTACTTCATGGCGGGTCTCGTTCTCCACAGCATTCTGGCTAAAATCCAAGAGCACGTCTCCGGGATCAAACCCTACTTCGACTGGGGCTTCGCCGGACTCGCCATCATCGCCGCCATCCTCTCCTTCCGCGATGCAGGAAAAGCCAAGGCCGGGAAATCCGACGAAATGACCTTGGCTCTCCCGGCCTTCCTCAAAGACCGCATCCGCGGCGTGATCCGCACCGGCGCCAAAGCCCGTCGTTTCGTCATCGCCGCCTTCCTCGCCGGCATCATCATCTCCTTCCTGGAACTCGCCTGCACTGGCCAAGTCTACGTCCCCATCATTTATAGCATTCAGCAGGGCCGCCTCGACGCCGTCGCATGGCTATTCGCCTATAACCTCGCCTTCATCCTGCCGCTCGTTGTCATCTTCGCCATGGCCTTCTTCGGTATGTCCAACAAAGCCCTTATCGACTTCCAACTCCGCCACACCTTCTCAGTGAAAATCGCCCTCGGCATCGTCTTCCTAGCCCTCGCCGCCGTCATCCTCTTCGGCGCGGGCTGGCTATAATATCTGATTGTGTGAACCGGGGTGACAGCGGAAGGCCATCGATTTTTTAGTTTTTCTGAAATTTTGTTGGATTTCGGACGTTATTAAACTCACTACATGATCGCGATGTAGATTTCACACTGTCGTCGACGGCCCTAAAATTCGTAAATAATCCACCAAATCCATGAAATTTAATTCAGCTAGAACCATCGTGACGGTATTCGCCGCCACAGCCGTCGCCATGTCGAGTGTATCGGCAGCGAAAAAGAACAAACAGGTGTCCGAATTACCTCTCACTGAGCCGGGCCAGAAGCTTGAAGCCGAATACGCCAGCCAACTCGATGCCCTGAAATCGGAGATCACCAAGGCTTTGCCGGCGGTGAACGAGGGGAGGAAAGCGGCATTTACGAAGGCTCTCGAGGCCGAGGATGCGGCCGCCGCGCAGCTCAATAAGGCGCAGCAGAGCATGGGTGAAATCGCAAAGGGCCAAGGTTCGGTGGCGCACGCCAAAGGGAAATGGATTGGCGGTGCCGACAAAGGGATCAAGGAAGCGGAAGCAAAGCTCAAGAAAGCGACCACTGACGCTGAGCGCAAGTCGGCGGAAGAGGAACTCGCCGGATGGCAGAAAAATCGCCAAGAAGGAGTCGCGGCTCTTAAAGAGCGCCAAGCATTCCTAGATGCGGCGTTAGAGAAAAAACCACAACTTGAAAAGGACTTGAAGCAGGCGCAAGACGAACTCGTCGTAGCGAAGGCTGCGACCCTGAAAGCGGTCGCGGACCTCGGCCTCAAGCCCCTGCTTTCCAGCGACAAGCTCGATGCGAAACTCGCCAAATACTCTGTCATGCTCGATGCCACGCCTCGCGGTTTAGCCACCTTCGCCCAGCAGGGTGCGGCACAACAAGAGCTGATCATGAAACTTCTGGCAGCTGACGACCTACTTGTAGAAATGGTGATCGCGGACGGTGCCGCAGGAGGCAAATACGGCCAAGCTATGCAGATCTACAGCGACATTTGGAAAGCCAGCGACAAGGTTGCCGAAGGTCCGCTGCGTCGCCTTGCGCTTGCGATCAGCTTGGAACACGCGACTCCCGTCAAACAACGCAGCGCGGTCGCGGATTCGGATGCGCCAGCCACGGTTGATCCCGTGAAGCGTTACCTCAGTTACGAAAAAGCCCTCTTCGCCGGCGAACTTGACCCCGCTTTCAAAGATCTAAGCACCTGGGACTACCGCATGGTCGTCGATGGTGAAGAGCCGGATGAAATCGCCGCATGGGGCCGGGAAATGCTCCGCAACTACCGCCCCGACCAAATCACCAAACCAGATTACCGCTGGCGCTACGTCGAAGCGGTCAGGAGCGACGTCCCCTACGGATCGCAGAACGTCAAGGACGACAAGGACGAGCTCCAGTTTTTCCAGAACATTCTGATGAACGGCGGCATCTGCGGACGCCGTGCCTTTTACGGGCGTTTCATGCTACGTGCTTTTGGTATCCCTACGATCGCTCGTCCTCAGCCTGGTCATGCCGCTCTTGGGCACTGGACGCCGGATGGTTGGGTCGTTTGCCTCGGTGGCGGCTGGGGTGCCGGCACAACCAAGACTCGGTATTCCAAGGATCTCGATTTCCTCGCTACAACTCAGGCACGTGCCACCGGCGAGCCGTTCATGCAGGTCAAGCGGGCCCAATGGATCGGCAACGTCATGGGTGAACCCCAAGTCTTTGGTCTCCTTACGAAGGCGACCCCCAAGTTCTGGAATGCAGCGTCTCTTTATATCCAGAAAGGCGTCATCGCAGCCTCCAACGCGAAAACGCTCGCCGCAGTCGGCGAGGACATCGCCGAGGCCAGCGACACCAAAGAAAAGGTCGAGATCGCCAAAGTCGACATCACCGAAGAGGACCGCAAGATTTCCGCCGATGGCAAGGGCGTGATCACGATTCCCGCCGCCGCGACCAGCAATCCGACCAAGAGCAGTGGTAAAATCATGTTCCTAGACAGCTATGGCGGTGGCAAGCAGCTGCACTACAGTCGCAGCGCGGGAAATCAGGCGTTCGACTACATTTTCGACGCTCCTGCCGCCGGTAAATACGAACTGACCGCACAGGTCGCAACGCCGAGCTGGAAGCAAAGCCTGATGGTTACGGCCAACGACGCCAAACAAGCCGCCGAGATTCCACTTCCGCACACAATCGGCCTGTGGGAAACCACCAAGCCGGTCGCAGTCGAACTCGTCAAAGGCAAGAACGTGCTCCGCTTCTCCCGCGCAGGAAACGAAAAGGGAATCTCCATCAAAGACTTCACCTTGACCCCGATCTCAGGCCAAGTGAGCCTGGTTCCCAAGAGCCGGTAAACACTTAAAAGGAACATTGGGAATTTGTGATTGGGATATTAGGTTCTTATCGTTAATGACATTTTCGGCTTGAAAAGTCCGGTTGAGACCCCGCCTAAACAGGTTATTATCAATTTTATGAAACTCAACGTCACTAGTCTAGCCGGAGCCTGTATCGTCGTCGGACTCGGAGGATTCCTGCTCGGGAAAATGACCGGCGGCTCCTCCGAGAAATCCGAGACCGACAAACTTCTCGCAAACTCCGACAGGCTGATCGAACAACGCCGCTCCGGTGACTCCACTGGCAATCGGTCCGCCGCCGCCGGCAAGCGCCCCATCCGCCCCGGCGCGAGCTCTTCCAACAGCACTTTTGAAGAAAAACTCGCCTCCATGGAGGAAATTGTCCGGGGTGAAAACGCCCTCGACCGCGGTCGCGCGATGCTCGACTGGATCGATTCACTCTCTGCGGAGGAATTCGAGGACGCCGTCGCCCGTTTCCGCAGCCTCGGCCTGACCGAAGCGCGCATGGGTGAATACGCGATGCTGCTCACCGCCTGGGCGGAGGTCGATCCGATGGCCGCCCTCGCATACACCACGGAAAACACCCGCGGCGGGATGGCGACCGGAACCGTGCTCAGCGCTTGGGCCAACCGCGATCCAGAATCCGCCATCGCATGGGCGAAAGCCAACCACCAAGGTGACGACGCAAATCCCTACATGGCAGGCATCATCCGTGGCCTCGTCCAGACCGATCCGACCCGCGCCACCGAAATCCTCCAAGAGCTTCCCTTCAGTACCGAACGCGGCCAGGCACTCCAGGCCATGATGCCCCACCTCCTCAAGCTCGGATCCGAATCCGCGAAAGCTTGGATCGCGGCACTTACCGATGATCGCCTCCGCGACGGAGCCATCGCCCGTTTCGCCGAACAAATGGCCAAAGAAGATCCCGCAGGGACCGCATCATGGTTGCTCGCGAATCTCGGCAACTCCTCCATCAGCAAAGTCGACGAAGTTTACGGGGATTGGGCGAAACTGGATATGTCCGCAGCAAAATCTTCCTTTGAAGGCCTGCCCGCTGGCGAAGCCCGCTCCCGTGCCCTGCGCGGACTCGTCACCACCGAGGCCCGCGATAACCCCGCCGCTGCCGCCAAGCTCATGAACAGCTACCCGGCCGATATCGACGACCGTATGGTCCTCCATTTCGTCTGGAACTCCTTTGACGACGCCCCAGAAGTCGCCATGGGTCAGGTCGGTTTGATCGAAGACCAAGGCAGACGCGACCGGATGTATAGCCGCGCGCTCGAAGCATGGCTCGATCGCGACCAGGCGGCCGCACAACGCTGGATCAGCTCCGCCGATCTCTCCGAGAAAGTTCGAAAATCCCTTCCAAATCAAAACACCCCGTGAAGCATCACAAGGCAGGGCAATCCGGGTCAGGGGTCAGGTATCAGTTCACCGCTCACCGCCGATCTGCCCACCGCTTTTAGTTACACCCAGCGAGCTTGATGCCCGGCAAATCTACCGTAGTCTCACCACAAATCCTGAACTGGAAAAACGAGCCATGTCCGTCGCAGAAAAACTAAAAGCCGAAGGCCGGATGGAGGGCATCTCTCAAGGCATCTCCCAAGGCCGCGAGGAAGGTCTGTGGATTGGGAAAATCCAAACTCTGGAGGAATTTCTCGAACAAAACCAGACCCTTCGGGAAAGCCTGGAAGCCATGCCTCTGGCGGAGCTGGAAGCCTTGCATCAGGACTTGCACCACCAATACGAGGTTCGCTTCAAGCGCCGCTGAGGGCTGGAGCTTGGAGCTTGGAGCCTGGAGCCTGGAGCCTGGAGTTTGGAGTTTGGAGTTTGGAGTCCGCTCCCCGCCAAAACAAATTGCCCCCCACCGATCCGGCTGCTAGAAACGCCGCATGGAGGAATTCCCGCCCGGCACCGATCTCGCAGCCCATTCCAACGATGCGTTTTTCAAGGCGGTCTTCTCGGAGCCGGAACATGCCACCGCGTTTTTCAAAAGCCATCTGCCACCGGCCATCGCGGCGCGCATCGACTGGCCGTCGCTGGCGGTCATCCCCACCTCGTTCGTCAAATCCAGCCTGCAACAGGTGCACTCGGATTTGCTGTTCTCCGTCCGCCTGGGCGGTCGCGAAACGCTGCTTTATTTGTTGTTCGAACACCAGAGCACGGTCGACCCCGCCATGCCGCTGCGCTTGCTCGGATACATCGGGGAAATCCTCACTCAGCAGCACAAATCCCATGGCCTACCGCTGCCGCCGGTGCTGCCATTCGTCCTCCATCAGGGGCCGGATCACTGGGATGTGTCTACCGCCTTCGAGGATTTGTTCGCGCTGCCGGATGAAATCGCCGCAGATCTTCTGCCGTTTCTTCCGAAATTCCATCACGCCCTGCTCGACCTCAGCCGCTGCGATCCGGCAGCGGAGGAAAGCGACACCCAGCTCCGCATCGTGCTGCATCTGATGAAGCTCGCCCGCGAGCGGCAGTTGCTCGAATACTTCCGCTGGCTGGCGGAAAGCCTGGCCGAACAGGTGCCAGACAGCCTGCTCGGGCGCTTGCTGCTCTACGCGCTGCATGCCGACAGCGAGCTTGACGCCCGCCAAATCTACCGTAGTCTCACAACAAATCCTGAACTGGAAAAACGAGCCATGTCCGTCGCAGAAAAACTAAAAGCAGAAGGCCGGATGGAGGGTATCACCCAAGGCATCACCCAAGGCATCACCCAAGGCCGCGAGGAAGGTCTGTGGATAGGGAAAATCCAAACTCTGGAGGAATTTCTCGAACAAAAACAGACCCCTCGGGAAAGCTTGGAAGCCATGCCTCTGGCGGAGCTGGAAGCCTTGCATCAGGACTTGCACCACCAATACGAGGTTCGCTTCAAGCGCCGCTGAGGCCTGGAGCCTGGAGCCCGCTCTCCGCTCTACCCCGGCCTCGCCGCCCCTATCGTTCCGCCTTCGATGAATGTTGCTTTGGTCAAGGTCTGCCTCCGGTCTTCCTTGCCGCGGCTGACGTTTGCCGCCCAGCGCTCGATTCTGCGCATCACCGGTTTCCTCTCCCAGCGGATGTGGGACACAAGCGGTGAGAACCAGGCAAAATGCGGGTCGTCATCGGTACTGATCAAAGAAATATCTTCCGGCACGCGGAGTCCACGGTTGGCGCAGAATTGCATTGCTGCGAGGAAGAACTGGGACTCGTCGACGATCAGCGCCGTGGGTGGAGTGATCTGAAAAATCGACCTCAAGCCCTGGTGGAAGCCCTCCACGGTCTCCTCCCAATCCGGTAAGTTGTAGCTGCTGGGATTGACGCCGCCGCTGGCCAGTTCCTCTAGGAAGACTCTTTCAGAAGCACCAGGTGTGGGAAGTCTGCGGGCCTTGCGCGCTAGCAGGACGATGCGCGTATGCCCCAGATCCAGAAGTCTCCGCGTCGCGACTTTGTAGGCCGGGTTCTTGTCCGGGCCGGTTCCGGCGATTGACAAACCGCCCCGCCGTCCGAAAAGCGCGAACCCGGGTGCCGGCTTTTTGGCAAACCATTCCAGCACTTCGCGCGGAGCGGAGATCACCACCCAGGCATCCGCCTTGGTCTCTTTCACAAAGCGGGAAACTTTTTTGATGTCGAATCCCAGCTCCAATAGGGATTGGGATGCGAAGAAAGCCGAGTGCCCGGCCCCGTTTAGCTGGTGCTGGAGCTCGGTTATGTAGCTCTCGGTCATCGCCAGCGGCTCAAAGGTCAGGATCGCCAGCTTAAGCGATGGGGAGAAAGAATTCTTTCCCGCCACAATCCGCCGCCGCCGCCCCGGCCCTTGGGATTCCAGCAAACCCTCCTCCTGCAGCAGTTGTAAAGCCACCTCCACCGTCTTCCCGCTCACCCCGAACTCCCTCGTCAGCTTGTCGCGTCCTGGCACCGTCTTACTCCACCTGCCTTTTGCTATCTCTGCCTTGATCGATCCGGCAACCTGATCCGGCAGGGAATTGAAACGGCGTGAGGACATGGGAAAAGCTGTATCTAAAGTGGACTGGGTTGCAAAGGAGGTTTTTGAAGATTTGTTTTGCCAGTGCGGAGGCATTCGGGTTTAGGTTTATTTAGCTTTATCGAAAGCTTATCGCACGACCCCCCAAGTATCAAAAACCAACCAGTTATCAACCATATGAGAACACTCCATACACTAATCGGCCTTTCGGCCTTCACCCTGGTCGCCGCTTCCTCCAATGCAGCCACCCTAATTAGCACCGGCTTCGAATCGGGTGGTCTTAGTCCGTGGACCGTTACAACGGGAAATAATGGCGGTCTCTACGAATTTGAACAGCAGCTAGTGCCTTCGGGCTTCGCGGCTACAAACTTTGCTAGCGCTGGAACTTTTGCGGCCGGTGTAGCAAAAAGCAGCGGGACAATGACGAGTGATACCTTTGACCTTAGCGGTGGCGGCGCAAGCGAGTCGTTCACTTTCAATCTAGCGGCCGAGTGGGTCAATGCAACTTCGACTCGCCGAGCATGGGTCGAGTTCTCTCCTAACGGCGGAACGAGCTGGTTTGGGCTTGCTACTCTCCAGCAAGATACTGGCGCAGGCACAGTCACGGTTACAGAGGGTTCCACTTCAGTGGACCGGACTGGTATAATGAGACCAGTTAACATAGCTCAACCTGCTTATGATGGTTCTGAGTTCACCAGTAATATGATTTTTCGCGTATTCAACGGTGCTTCTGCTGGTGCAGATGTCCGCGTTTTCATCGATGACACGTTAGTAACTACCTCCATCCCAGAGCCATCCGCCGCGCTCCTCGGAGCCATCGGATTCCTCGCGCTCCTGCGCCGCCGCAGGTAATCGCGATCCGGTAGGCGCAAAGCCTTCCAAACTTCCATCCCGCTGCGAGAGCCAGTCTCCGCAGCGGGTTTTTCTTTGGCAGCGGCCCCAAGGAGGGGCTGCATTCTGCCTGTCCGCCCGTAGCCTTTGGCGTAGGCGGGCTGCCCGACTTGTCCGGCATAGCCTGGCGACGACGGAGCAAGCGGAGGGGCGAACGCTGGTTCGCCACCCGTAGACCGTTTCTCAAAAGTCTGTGCACATCTGAACGTGGCTGGAGAATCCTGCTCCAGGCCGTTCTTGGGGAATCCTGCCCCAAGAATTCACATACACGCACGGACTTTTGAGAAACGGTATAGCTCCGGACCGCTCGGAGATACGATCCCAGCCCCCTGCGTGGCGAGACACGAAAAATCAACCCATCCCAGGCTGGCCACGTCAGGGTTTCCCAAGAAATTGCACCGCAAAGACGCCAAGTTTTTCAAAGAAAGACGCTTCCCCATCAATCATTTCCGGCCAAATCGACTCTTTTGTTTTATTTCTTCGACCTGACGGTTTGGTGGCTTGGCGGTGCAAAACTCTCTTTGCTGGTAATGCATTGACGCGCTTTCACCGACCAGATCGCCCTGTAGATCATGGCAGGGCGATCAAGCTAGGGAGAAGAAACCGCGAATGCACCCAGAGAGTATAGCAAACGCGTCCATTCGCGTCCATTCGCGGTTAAAAAATCCGGATTCCTGATATTTCTCCCCTAACTTGATACCCCGTGTAGATCATGTTGCAAGATGATATCTGACATACCACGCAAAAAGTGATCATTTTGTGCAGAGTATCAGATATTATGGGAAGATAGAGCAGCAAGCCGCTACCCAAGCACGAACGACTCCTCGCTGTCCCGGGGGAAGGAGGTGTTTTCCTTCACTCACAAAGACCGGATGGCGTCTCTCCCATACATACGACCTGAATCCAGATCCCACCGGAGCCGGGCTGAGCCTCAAAATTTCGGAAACTGACAACGCCCTGAGCTTTGATCTGGCCCTGGAGGTCGCATCCTACTTCAGGCTCAAGCCGCAGTCGGCAGCCGCAATCCTGCGTGAGGTCAAGGATGCCGTGGGCACCTGGAAAGAACATGCAAGCGCCCTTGGGATCGCCCGCAACGAGCAGGAGATCATGGCTACGGCCTTCGGGGTGTGAATGGACGCGCGAAAAAGATCTCTGATCTCTGATCCGGCAGGGAATTGAAACGGCTTGGGGACATGGGAAAAGCTGTATCCAAAGTGGACGGGTTTGGAAAGTCGTTTTTTGAAGTTTTGTTTTGCCAGTGCGGAGGCATTCGGGTTTAGGTGCCTTACTGCTTCGCACGTTAGGCGAGAAGCAACCTCCCAAATCCCCGAATCAACCCCAAAAACTCCATGAAACCAAAGTACGCGCTCCGCAAATTCCTCCTCGGGTCCATCACCCTTGCCATCACGTCCTCCGCCAATGCGGCCATCGTTTTTAGCGACGACTTCGAAACCCCCGATGTCACCGCCGCGCAGAGCGACGGAAACACTTCCGGTGCGATCGATGCAACCAAGTGGGTGAAAGCGAACTTTGGCTTCGGCTCAGGCAGTCAGGGAACTGCCGATGAAGCCCACGGCGATTTCACTGAGGTTGGTGCCGGCGAACAGGCTTACGCCTTCCGCTACACGAACTCGGGAATCACCACCACTTTCGGATCGATCGGTGCCTTGTCTTTAGGGACTACTTACACGATCAACTTCGATGCGGTTCTGGACGGTCACAGTCCCGGAACGACCGGAACGCCTTACGATATGGGTCTTGTCACATTTGACGGAGCCGGCACTCGCACCAGTCAGACAAGTTTCTCTAACAACACATCCTCCGTTCTCGCGACTGCGGCGGGAGATGCGACCACTGATGGCCTCTACACCCCGGTTTCCTTCACCTTCACGGCGGACGCCAAGACTGATTATGCGGTGCTCTTCCAGGATCTCGCCCTCAGGTTCAAAGGGGCAACCACCTCCGCCATCATCGATAACGTGCAGGTATCCTCTGCCGACGTTGCGCCCACCCTTTATTGGAACAGCGGCACCGGCACGTGGGACGGATCCACCACCACTTGGAACACGGCGGCCGACGACAGCGGCACCTCGGAAGCGTGGGGTGCCCTTGACCGTCAGGCGTTCTTTAACACCACCGGCGACTACACTGTCACCGTGGACGGCAGCCAGGACGCCAGCCTCGTCGTCTTCCAGAATGGCGGGACAGTCACACTCGCCGACGGGACTTCCGGGGCGATCAACCTCACCGCCAACACACCGATTCAGGTGCAATCAGGCATGACCGTGAATGCTGCGGTTCCGATTACCGAAGATGCCGCCGGCCGCGAACTGATCAAGGTCGGCGCTGGCACACTGTCTCTTTCCGGCGATAACACCTACACCGGATTGACAACCGTCGTCGGAGGAAAGCTAATCCTCTCCGGCAATAACGTCGCCGCCACCGGCGGCATGGCGCTCAACGAGGGTGTCACGCAGTTTGAATCGGCAGCCTCCATCAATGGCACAGCGCGCGATGTCACGGTGAATGCCAACGGCACGGTGGTGTTCGGCGCGGCCTTTGGCGCCGCCAACATCCCGGCTGCCTTGTTGAACCGGGTCGTGGCCTCCTCGACGGGCGTGATTGCAGCAGATAATTATACTGCAACCGACTTCGACTTCAGCACGGCAGGTCTCTCTGCGGCCTTTCTTGGTGCGACTAGCAACCTGAGCTACACCGGCACCCTCACACCCCAAGGAACCACCTACCGCCTCGGTGGAGGCGGCGGCACGCTCACCATGGCCAATGCCAACGCCCTCACTGGCGGTAATTCGGTGGTCGTCCAAGGAGGCGTCGTCCTCGCTGCATCCAATGACTTCACCGGCGGTCTTACGGTCAATTCTGGAGCCACGCTCGTTTTAGGCGCTTCGCAGAACTTCACCGGCGGACTTACGGTCAATTCTGGAGCCAGTCTGACTACCGGATCCACGCAGGCATACGCCGGTGGATTGACCCTTAATGGGGGCACAGTCAGAGTAAGCGCCGGCACCTACACCGGCTTTGGCACCGGCGACCTGACCATCAACACCGGGTCGACAATCATTGGAGTCAATACCGGCACCTTTACCAGCAGTAATAACAGCTTCATGGCTGGCACCATAAGCTTGAATCGAAACGTGACTGGTGTCACTACTTGGAACCACGATGGCGATATCACTCTTACCAGCAACGTGACGCTCAATAGTGCAAGCAATGGCTGGAACACTGTCGTGAACGGTTCGATAGGCCAAACCGGCAACCGGAGTCTGACTATTTCGGGCAACGTCAACAGCATCGAGCTTAACGCCGCAAACACCTTCTCCGGAGGGCTTACCTACAGTAGTGGTGGCACGCTCAGAATCAACAATGCTTCCGCCCTTGGTACGGGAACATTCACTATTTCATCAGGCTCGATTGACAACACCTCCGGCGCCGCGATCACCCTGAGCACCAACAATGCTCAAAACTGGAATAACAACATCACATTCACCGGCAGCAACGACCTGAACCTCGGAACCGGTGCGGTGACCATGAATAACAACCGCAACGTCACAGTGAATGGCGGCACCCTTACCGTGGGAGGAGCCATCGGGGAAAGTGGCGGCAACCGCAACCTCACCAAGTTGGGTGTCGGCACCTTGATTCTAAACGGCGCGAACACCTACACCGGCACCACCGCTGTCAATGAAGGCTCCCTGATCATCAACGGCAACAGCAGCACCGCCACCGGCAATGTCACCGTTGGCGTCAATGGAACCCTTGGCGGCTCCGGCACGGTCGGCGGTGACACCACGGTCTCCGGTAACCTCAGACCCGGCACCAGTCCGGGCGTGTTGGCATTCAGCGGCGATCTCACCCTCTTGGCCGCCGCCACCACTACCATGGAGATTCTCGATGAGGCTCGCGGTACTCAATATGACGGTATCGACGTGGTGGAAGGCCTCGCCTATGCAGGCACACTGTCGTTGGATTTCGTTAACACTTTTGCTGCTGGTAGCTACACATTTAACTTGTTTGACTTCGACACCGAGACCGGTTCTTTCGATACAGTCACTCTGGCTGGGGTCTACAGCGGTTCGCTTATCGATGACGGCTTTGGCGTCTGGAGCCTAGACAACGGGACCGAATCTTGGAGCTTTACCCAAAGCACCGGCGATCTCGGCCTGACCGTTATCCCCGAGCCATCCGCAGCGCTCCTCGGAGCCATCGGATTCCTCGTCCTGCTGCGCCGCCGCAGGTAATCACGATCCGGCAGGCGCAAAGCCTTCCAAACTTCCAGCCCGCTGCGAGAGCCAGTCTCCGCAGCGGGTTTTTCTTTTGGGAGCGGCCCCAAGGAGGGGCTGCACTCTGCCTGTCCGTCCGTAGCCTTTGGCGTAGGCGGGCTGCCCGGCACTAGTCCCGGCATAGTACAGCGACGCCGGAACCCGAGCACACATCCCCAGCGATTTCCTCCATTCTTCTCTGGCAGCAAAATGCAGCCACTCCTTGGGCGCATAAGCGCGCCCTGCTCCGCCGCCGCAGGAATGGATTATTGCGATCAGTCAGGCTGGTTTGCGGATTTAGCAGGGCGGCGGGCGCATAGCTCCGGATCGCTCTGAGAGACGGTTCCAACCCTTGCGAGGCGGCCCCAAGAAATTGCACAGCAAAGACGCCAAGCCCGCCAAGTCCGCCAAGTCCGTCAAGTTTTTCAAAGAAGGACGCTTCCTCATCATTCATCTTCGGCCAAATCGACCCTTTCGTTCTTCTCTTCGACTTGGCTACTTGGCGACCTCGCGACTTGGCGTCTTGGTGGTGCAAAACTCTCTTTGCTGATAACGCATTGACGCGCTTTCGCCGACCAGATCGCCCTGTAGATCATGGCAGGGCGATCAAGCTAGGGAGAAGAAACCGCGAATGCACCCAAAGGGCATAGCAAACGCGAATAAACGCGAATTATTTAGAGACATGAAGAATTTCTAAAGAATTTTTTAATCAAAATTCTAACAAAATTGCATAATTGAATTCAAAAACTCAAAATTCTTTTTTATTCGTATTTATTCCCGTCGTCTCCGAACAGCAAATTCTCGACCATGTCCGCGTCCGTCCGCTCGCTCTTGGCGATACTGCAGAACGCGGGGTTTTCCGTGAACTCATGGGAAAACACCACCTTCTCAAGAGCGACACCCTCGTCGGCGAGCAACTCCGCTACGTGGCCGAAGTGGATGGCCGCCAGGTCGCCTTGTTGAGCTGGAGCGCGGCGGCCAACCATCTCAAAGACCGTGAGCAATGGCAGGGCTGGAACATTTCCCAACGCCGCCGCCGCCTCGCCCTTGTTGCCAACAACGCCCGCTTCCTCATTCTGCCCGGACCGGATTGCCCCAATCTCGCCAGCCGCGTGCTCGCCCTCTGCTGCGAGCGTCTGGCCGATGACTGGCAACAGACCTACGGCCATCCCGTGCTTGTCGCCGAGAGCTTCGTCGACAGCCAGCTGTTCCGGGGCACCTGTTACAAGGCGCAGGGCTGGAAGCTGTTAGGCGAGACCAAAGGCAGCGGGCGCAGCCGCCAGGACTACTACACCGATCATGGCAGACCCAAGCAACTCTGGATGCGCGAACTCCGTCCCAAGCCTAGGGCCGTCCTGTGCGCGGAGCGTTTGCCCGCCGCACTCCAGCATGTCGAGGATGCGGTCATCCCCCCGCTGCGAGGCCACCGGGCCGCAGCTTCGCAAACTGATCATACTCTGCCGGGAAGTGCCCGACTGGCGGAAGAAAAAAGGCAAGGTCTACCCCCTGCCCTGCCTGCTGGCCATCATGGTCATGGCCACCCTGGCAGGCATCGTGCGCGGACAGCGCGACCTGGCCGCCTTCGCCGCCAAGCTCACCCAGTTCCAACTGCGCACCCTCGGCAGCTACCGCAAACGCAGCCGCCGTTGGGATTACCCCAAGGAAACCACCTTCCAGCGCCTGCTCGCAAATCTCGACGCTCTGGCCTTCGAGCGAATCCTCATCGCTTGGGAAATCCAGTGCGCCGGAGGTGCGGGCAGCGCCGCAGACGACCAGGTGGCCACCGACGGCAAGGCCCAGCGTGGCAGCACCCCGCACGTCAGCGACGAGCAAAAAGCCCAGCTCGTCAGTGCCCTGAGCCAACCCTCCGGACATGTCCTCGGCACCGTCGCGGTGAAAAAAAAGAGCACCGAATGGAGCGTAGCGACATGGACAGGAGCGAACGCGACGTGCCCCGCAAGGGGTGCGCCCGGAGGGGCGCATCAAATCCCCGCCTCGCGGAAACTCCTAGACAGGCTCGGCCCCTTGGACGGCAAGCTCGTCATGCTCGACGCACTCCACTCCTGCCAACAGACCTTGCGCCAAATCCACCAGGAAAACGGCGCGGACTACCTCATGCCAGTCAACGGCACCCACCCCGAACTGGAAGCCCGGGTCGCCGCCTGTTTGCAGCCAGACCGCCAATTGGTGGTCATTCCCCCCCTCGGGCGCGGTGTTGCCGGTGCCTCCGGTGGTGTGCGTTACCGCGGCAAGCGAGGATAAGAACAACCGCTCGCGGCGCGAGTGGCGCAGACTGCGCTGGGTTGCGGCGGATGCCGAGTCACTCTGCTGCGTGGGAGCGCGCTCCGTGGTGGAAATCACCCGCGAGGTGGAGATACTCAAGGGCAAGGACAAGGGCAAACGCACCAAGGAAACCGTCTCGTATGTCTGCACGATCGAACTGGATCCCGGTCGCGGGGAGGAATTGTTAGAGCGTATCCGCAGGTATTGGGGGATAGAGGGCGGGCTGCACCAGCGGCTGGATGTTTTCTGCGGCGAGGACTCCAGCCGGGTGCGCAACCGCAACGCCCTGCTCGTGCTGGGCATCGTACGCCGCGCCGAGCTGGGCATCTACCTGCACTGGCGCAAACGTTTCAAAAACAAACGCCAAGCCATAATTAAAGACTTCCACGATGCCATGAACAAATTCAACAACCGACTGGCCTTCGCCACCATTACCGCCCACTGACTTTCATCCCGTGCAAAAATCCGCCGTGGGACGCAGTGGATGCTTTCAGATAACCCTTTTCATCGATGTCTCCCTCGCCGCCCCGGTTCACACCCGGCGTGACACGCGCGGGAAAAAGCTTCTCCCGATAGGCGATGTTCGCAGCGTTTCCGAAAGGCTTCGGATAGTTCGGATTTCTCCTGAGCAGGTTGGGCAGCAACTGATCCGCTTTCATGCCAAATCAGTTCTCGTTGTAAAAAACGCGGCCATAGTTGTTCTGTGAAATCCCCCACTGGCCGCGGAAGTCGGTGGAATCCTTGACCCATTTCCCATCGATCTCCCGATAGCGGGCATCGGACTTGACGTTGTAGATCCAGTTATCCAGGCCACGCATCAGGCCGTTGGCGCGGTGTTCGACATTGCCCTTCCCCGCGTAGTCCTCATCGATGACCGTCATCTTCCCGGCCTTGTCGTTCACGTTCTCGACAAAGAACAATTTTTCGTGGCCGGCGTAGAGAATGCCGTTTTTATAAAAGGCGATGGAGCGCGGCTGCACCAACCCGTCCATGAACACCTGGTAATCATCGAAACTACCATCGCCATTCGTATCGGTGAGTATGGAGATTCTGCTAATCGGCTCCTCCTCACCCTCGGCCTCCATATTCGGCATGTAGGCCCGCATCTCGACCACCCACATTCGCCCATCTCCATCGAACTGGATCGCGAGCGGATTCTCGATCTGCGGATCGCTCGCGGCGACGCCGATCTCGAAGTCCTCGTGGAGTTGTACAGTCTTGAGCGCCTCCTCTGGTTTCAACGCCGGAGCAGGTGGAATTTGATCAAAGGGGATTACAAGGTGTAACCCTTTTTCTCCGCTGCCACCGCCATGCAGGCGAGTGCGGAAAATGATAAGATCAGCGTGGAAATGCGGCGGGAAAGGTCGGTCATGGCAGGTGGCGGTTCAATCCAACTTCAGTGGCTGGATCCATACATTGCGGAATTTTACGGGATTGTGGTGGCCCTGCAGTTTGATCTGACCGGGCTCCGGGCCCTCCTTTTTGCCCGCACCGGTCTGTTTTGTAAGGGCGTAGTCGTCGTGGATCAGCTCCCCGTTGTGATAGACTGTAATGCGCGCGTCCTCGGTTTTCTTGTCACCCTCGAAACGGGCGGCGCGGAAAGCGATGTTATAAGTCTGCCACTCGCCGGCTTTCTTGCTGGCGAGGAGGTCGGGCTTCTTCTGCTTGTAGATACTGCCGCCGTAACTGGGCTTGAAATCCTCGGCAGAAATCCCGAATGCATTTTGAATCTGCAACTCGTAGCGCTGCTGGATGTAGACACCGGAGTTGCCGTTGGCTTCCAGATTTTTCGTATCTCCGTTGTCATTCACGCTGAACTCTAGGTGCATGCGGAAATCTCCATACGCGTCTTTAGTCAGCAGGCTATCCCACTTCGGTGAGGCAGTAAGAACGCCGTCTGCGAAAACCCACTGGCAGTCCCCAACCCCATCCGGAACCATATCGTATCCCTTCTCACCGACGAGAACGACATCATCCTCAGGACGGTCCGTTTTATTAAGGTCGATGATTCCCTTGGTGGTCGCGGAGTCTTCCGCGAAGGCACTGGCACACAGGGCACCAATGAGCGTTGGGATGAGGAAATTTCGGGTCATTACATTATACGGTTGGTTATTTGGTGGATCATTTTGAAGGGCGTCTCAGACCGAGTTCCTACAGTAGGGAATACGAAGATAGCTGAATGGATGAAGAATCATAAAACCCACCTGAAGGTACCTACCACTGAGGCAAAAACTCATCAAATCCAAAAAAATCGATTTCTCTCCCTTATCCCTGACCATCCGTGCAATCCGTGGTCAAAAATTCTTCAAAGTTGGTAACCGCTTCTTAGAGTAGGAACCTTAGCGTCTCAGGGCTTCCCAGAAACGAGATCGATCATCGCTTCTCCCATCGACGTGCCGATCAGATAATAGGTCTCCCAGTTTCGCATCCAATGGAAATCCTGTGCCGACGGCGATTCCTCGCGGCTTCTCTGGAAATCGCGGGTCTCGACTCCGGCGACCGTCCCCTTGAACTCGGGATGTTGCTTCGGATCGGCAAGAGCAAGCTGCGCAACCATCAGCTTCTCAACCTTCGCCTTGTAGCGGGCGGGGATATCCCAGCCACCCATACCGGTGTTCGCGATTACGACCGGCAGTTTTTCAATCCCGAGATCCTTCCTCATGTCTTTGACGAAGTTCGTCAGGTTCGCCTCATAAGCATCGACGGCCGACTGGTCGATCCGGTCATTCCAGCCCTGATGCCAACCGAAACCGACGATCTCGTATCCTTTTCCCGAGTACTTCGGAAAATACTTCTTTACGTCACCGGTGATCTCTTTCACGTGTCGTAGCACTTCCGCGTAATGAAAGCCCATGTCGCCGTCCTTTTCCGGCTTGGGATAGTCTGCCGAGCTCGGCGAGAGGAAATTATGTTTCAGCGAGCGCCCGCCCCAGGCCGACTTGATGAGCAGGACGGGATCTTCGTAATGGTCGCCAACTTCAAATCCGAAACCGTATTCCGGCCCGATGTGTCCTTCGCTCGCACCGTAACCGGCTGTGAGCCAACCCTTCTGCTCGTTGGCCGCATCGGAGAGGTTGACGATCCAGACATCGTCGCGGACAACAGGCTTGCCGTCCTTGTCTACCAGTTTGCCGTAGTCCTTGGGGTTGGCCTTGACGTAGGTTTCCATGGTCCCGGGGCGGCCTTCCAACTGCCCGAATCCGACCATGTTCGACTGCCCGGAAAGAATAAAGATTTTAAGCTTTCCGTTGGCGGCAACGGGTTTTGCGACAGCGGCAAATGGCAGCAGCGCCAATGCCGCGATGGCAACTTTGGAAATGAACGAGTTTGGTATTTTCATGAGAGTTGTGGTTTTAAATCAATTTGAGCGCTGCTTGAGCGCCTTTTGCACAGCCGCCGCGACCGCATCCCCGAGCGCCTGCTGTTCTTCCGGCTTGTAGAAATGTGGATCCTTGGTCTGCCACCAACCTTCGAAAACCTGCGATTCGCTAACAACTCCGTAGAGATCGTTGATGATGATCTCAGGATGCTCCGCCATCACTTCCAGCGCGGCATTATTGAAAATTTTAGGTGCCACTTTGCGCCGCGCATACTGGCTCTTGATGTCGTTGGGCACTGGCGTGGTGCTGCACCAGATCAGCGTTGCGCCGGTCTTTTTGAGAATCTGAATTTCCTTTTCCAAACTCTCTTTGTAGGCCTCCAAGGGAACCGCGTATTCGCCGAAAGTATCGCTGTCTTTGTCATAAGCCTGCTTGAGGTCGTGTAGGCCGTGATTGAACTGGATAACATTCCAGTGGCCGCCCTGTTCCTCATAATTTCCCAGCCAAAGTTCGGCGTTGTTCACGCCGTGGACGCTGGAAAAGGAGTTGCCCTCATTGCGGTGATAATTCGCCACACCTTCGAGCGCCTTCTTCGCGGACTCGTGATAATTCATGCTGATCGAATCGCCGATCACCAGCACCCGCGGCAACTTCTGATCGTCCGATTTGCACGGATCTTCCAAAGCCGAAACCTCCATGCTTTCGACCACGAAACGCCCGTCCTTCTCCGCTCCGTGAAGCGTCGTTTTTCAAAAGCCTTCGCTGAGCTCGCCGGGGCTGACCGGCTGATGATGAAAGATCCGCCAGTTGTTCTGACGCAAAGACACCGGCACCTGCTTACCATCCACCTTGATCGTCCCGCTGCGGACATTTTTCCCATCAGCCGGGGTGAACCAGCTGGCAACCGCGTTGCCGTCATCTGAGATTCCGCTCGCGGCATCTTCACCTGCCCCGGAATGGATCTCGACGACTCTCGCTTCGAAGGCTTTCCCTTCGGCCCTCGCCTTTCGGTTCACCTGATCGATCCCATAAAAATTCGCGACCACCGGCCCCTTGATCCCGTCGAAGCTCGTCACCTCTTCGATCCGCGTGATCTCCAACTCATCGCTCCAATGAATCGTGAAACGCGATTTCCCGATATCCGTCTTCGGATCGTATTCGGTTTCCTTGAGAAGCTCGAAGGTCTTCGCCTCAGTATCGACTTTGAAAATATTTCCCGTCGCCCCGTCGAGGCCTGCGGGGAATTCCTCAGCCCCTGCAAATGTGATGACCGCAGCGAACAGCAGTCCCGTGTTGATGAATGAATAGATGGATCTCACCTTTATTTTTTCCCTGTTTTCTTCGCTTCATCGATGCTTTAGCCCTTCGGCGAAACGACAGCCTCCTGAGCTTCCCAGACTGACATACCGCAACGGACTACGCAAAGCCCATCACACCCTTATTCCTATACCCCGGACAAACCAGATACAACACCGAGACTTGGGATCTTTCGGTCGGATTTGTGCAGGCAATACAGACCCGCCTCGTGTTTCTCTGAAAAGCACCCGCTACTTCGATTCGAGGCCCGAGAGAGTCAGACGCCGGGTGTCCGAAAACGTCCACCTCCCGCCCTCCGCGTGTCGATCACGATCAGCGCACCGGCTCGAATCAGGGAGGTGGACATGAATGCCCACCCTCCGCACTGTATTGCCTCTTCACCATTCCCACAGGTCGCTAAAAGCATCGTCGCCGACCTTTTTTTTAGAGCGTGACGAATTGTTTGCAACGTTTTCACTTTTCGAATGATATATGGGCCGTGAGGAGTCGTGAAAAACCCAACGCAGAAGAGGATGACTCACATGCATACCAATCCTACGTCACGCAGTTGATTTCCCACCAAGACGATCTGCGCGCCTTCATCAACTCATTGCTGCCAAACAGCCCGGTCGCCGATGACGTGGTTCAGAATACCAATCTGATCCTTTGGGAAAAACGAAGTCACTTCAAAAAAGGCACCAACTTTCACGCTTGGGCATTTAAAATCGCACGCATCCAGGTGCAGCACCAGTATGACAGGGTGAAACGTGAGACCCGCCTGGTTTTTTCAGAATCCCTTGTCGCCCACATCGCTAACGCCGCGACCGCCAAACAACCTCGTGAGCACACGCTGTCGATCCTCGAGGGCTGCATGGCCAAGCTGAGCGAGGATGAACGTGAAATCGTCAATGCGCGTTACACGCCAGGCGAATCGCTCAAGCGTTATGCGGAAACATCCGGAGTCACCGCAGGCAGCCTGCGTATTTCCCTCTACCGTATCCGCGCCATGCTGAGACGCTGCGTCGAAGCAACCCTCGCCGGGAAACTATCATGAACTTACCCGATCTAGAGATACGCCTCCAGCAGTTGCTCGATGACGAGCTGAATGCAGATGAGTTTGTCGAACTCGAATCCGAGCTTCTGGAAAACCCCAAGGCTATGGAGCTCTACCTCAGCTACAGCAACTTGCAAAGCGGACTGCAGCACCGCGCCTCCCTCGAAAAATCTGCCAAAAAGCTATCGGTCGTGCCGGTGGAGCAATTGCTAGCCCAGCAACAACAGCGTGCGATCCGAATTTCCCTGCTCTCGGCAGCAGCTATCGTCACCATCGTGGCAGGGATCATGTGGCTCCGCAGCGTTCAATCGACTCCAGACACCCTCGCTACTGTCCGCGTAACCTCCGGTAGCGATTACACCCTCACACACCATACGGATGAGAAGCTCCCTCCTAGAGAGGTCATGGCTGCAAACTCTCGGATCGTGCTCCGCCACGGCGTGGTTGAGCTGAGTCTTCCCCACGATGTTCGCGCTGTAATCGTGGCTCCCGCAGACATTTCACTGCGCGACGACCGCACGCTCGCACTCGACTATGGCCGAGCCTACTTTAAAGTTTCTTCAAAAGCCGGCCAAGGGTTCACCGTGGTCACAAAGCACCAGCAGATCGTAGACCTCGGCACCGCCTTTGGCATCGATTCCCGGAATGACAGCGACGAGGTGGAATTGCACGTCCTAGAAGGCCGCGTGCGAATTGATGACAAGCAAGGAAACAAAGGAGAAATTATAGAAGGCTCCCGCTCCGTCTTGCTCGCCGGCATCAAGATCAAATCTGAGATCAATGACCGACCCGCCGATTTCCTGAGCGAGTTACCTCCGAAAATTGACATGGTTCTCAATGAAAATTTCGAGAGCGGCCTCCTCGCCAACAGTGACTACGTCATCCAAATCGATGACAACCTGATCCAAGATTTCGACGGCAACAACTTCCGGGGCATTGATGACGAAACCACTTGGAAGTTCACCACCACCTTGCCAGCCACCATTCCAATTCCCGTCGCGTCATACAGCTACAACGGAGCCGCAGGTCAGCCGTCCAATCATCAGCCCAGTGGAAAACCCCAGGGCTTGTTCCTCGATCCCGGGAATGCCAAATTGACAGACAACCACACAGGCGATTCCACGGGTTGGGCATCAGGCACCTATGTCGGATTTAAAGACGATTCCAGCCCCCAAGTGAGCTTCGACCTGGGAGCCGCCCACGATATCCAAACGATCACCGTGCATTCCTTCGTTTTTGATACTGAGGTAAAATCCATCAAGATCTCGGCAAGTATGGATGGCGTCACCTACTCCACACACGTGGTGGTTTCGCCCGAATGGTCTGGCTTGAAAAACGTATCCGCAGCGATTCAATTACCGGCTTGGGGTGCTGCGAGGTTCTTCCGCTTGGATTTCGCTAGTCCAGGCGGGTGGCTGTTCCTCGGCGAAGTCGGGTTTGATGCCGCTCCTCTCCCATCCAGCAGCGATATCCCGCAAGATTTAGAAAAGGCTCACCCTGGAAACGACCCAGACCAGATCTTAAGTCAGCGCGAAACCACTCCACCAGTGACCCTCGCCCTTTACCCTGCCGAGAACTCGCAGGGCGCAGCTACGGGCGGGCAGTTGAAGATGGTTTTCAACGAGCCCATCAAATTCGGCACCGGCAGGTTTATGGTCCAGAATCTCACCCGGCGAAATGAAAGCGCAGTGGTCTCCGGCTCCCGCCAGCTATCCATCAATGGACGGACACTGTCCATCAGCCCGCCAACCAAAATCAGGAATGGTGCCCAGGCGACGGGTTGGCTCGCCGGATGGGTCACCGCCGCTCCGGTCCTCTTCTTCAATCCAGACGGCAATGACACCCGCTATGACAACAAGGATTTGGAAGATAAAAGCCCGGCTCGGGGGCTAATTGAGTCCATGCACAGCCCAGGTATGGTGGAAGTCAGAACCCCCATCCGCCGCGAAATCGGAACCATCTCCGCAGGCAACCGATATACGGTCAGCACAACGGTCGGAGTGCGGGCCAATGATAGCGAAAACCCCTCCACCTTCCTCGGATTTACCGTCCGCATGAGTTCCGGCGGCTCCGTGCTCGCCCAACTCGCCACCAACGCCCCGCCCGGCTCAGCCAATAGCGTCAGCACGGTCGGCTTTTCCTGGGATGCCTCCTCTCTGCCCGATGGCATCCAACCCGGCGACCCCCTCGCCCTCGAGATCATCCCAAACCCACCTTCCGACTACCAACCCGGATATCTGGATCTCAATGCCATCCGCATCTCCACAGTCAGGCAAACCGCCAAATAAGCTTGCTGGCAGGTCGCAAAATAAAAAATAGAAGATTTTCGGTAACGTTCTCTCTTTCGGATGATTTATAGTGCGTATGTGGCTTTGGAGCTACCAATGCAGCCATCAAAAAAACACCGAAACAAGTATTCCACCTGAAACGACAATGAAAAATAAATACTCACAAATCAAGACCCTCGCCGCAATCGCCGGCTTGGCTCTCACCGCCACCTCGGTCAATGCGGCTCTTCTGGCTATCGATTTTAACCATAATACTAGTCCTACGGAATCAGGATTTATCGGCCAGAATTCATCGAGCGTCGTACATTCCACCACAGCAGGCAATCTAACCGTTTCATACAGCGGCCAGCAAGGCACATTCGACCGGGGTGTCGGTGCCACTGCTACTCACGGCACGAACACCGATCTTTACCGGGATTTTATATTCGACAACTCCACCACGATGGTTTTAACGCTCTCCGGTCCCGCACTCAGTGCTAATACGGCTTATGAGTTGACCTTCTACGCTTTTGATGAAGCTCAAGACAGTTCCGTTTCTTTCGCCGGTACTAGCGGCACAGCAGGCTCCGTCGGACCTATTGTCTCAACGGCGGACGCAGACATCACCTCATTGGGGCAATTTGCTGCTACTGGGACATTCATCTCAGACGGTGCAGGCATATTGACGATCACGACTGGCGCAGGTACCAGACCACGGATCAACGGCTTCAGCATCATTCCCGAGCCCTCTACCACCGCTTTGCTCGGTCTTGGTGGTCTCGCCCTCATCCTGCGCCGCCGCAAGTAAAGGTCACTTCTTCATATTCTCCCTCATCACATGCAACTGTGTGATGGGGGATTTTTTTACCCAATCCTATCCGAAAACTCCGCCACGCGCTCTCTCGCATCCATGAAAAATCCTATCCTGAAGACCCTCCGCATCGTATCACTTACCTTTGCCACCACCGGAGTTCTCCAAGCTACGGATCTTTTATCGGTCGATTTCAATAGTGCCTCCAGCCCCACGCAGGCCGGGTATATCGGACAAAGTGCCACTTCCGCCACCCACTCGACCGCCTCGGGTGATCTGACTGTCGCAATCAGCGGGCAGCAGGGTAATTTCGACCGCTCAGCCACCACCGGATCAAACACGGATATTTACCGCGACTTCTTTTTTAAAAATGGCGGTGTCATGACTCTATCCCTGTCTGGCCCCGCCATTGATGCCAGCACCGACTACGCACTGACCTTCTGGTCGCATGATACAGCAGAAACAAGAAACACCTCCTTCGCTGCAACTGCGGGGACGACAGGCGCCACCGTCGGGCCAATCTCCACTTCAAATGCGGATCCAACCGGACTGAATGACGTGAGATACACCACCACGGGAACTTTTACCTCGGATGGTTCGCGCGTGCTGACTTTTTCGATCACAGGCTCAGGCAACCGCCCCGCCATCAACGGCTTCAAAATCGCGACCACCGGCCCTGACACCACCCCGCCGACCCTGTTGCCCGGCAACATCGTCGATGACCAAAGCGGCAGCACGGTCAATGAAAACACCGTGGTGACCTATACCATAACCTTTAGCGAGGACATTGATGAAACAACGGTATCATCCGCCGATTTCAGCAACGCAGGCACCGCGCCAATCAGCTTCGGCACGATCACGGAGACTTCCTCTGGTGTATTTGCCGTGCAAGTCACCCCGACCGCCGCTGGCAGTCTGCAACTGCAAGTCCCCGCTGGAGCCACCATCCAAGACCCCGCCGGACTGAGCATGGTGACAACCTCGGCAGTTGTCGATGACACGACCATTACCGTAACGGTCGCGCCGCCCGACAACACGGCACCCACACCCAGTCCGATGACCTTCGCCACCACACCCTATGCCAGCAGTGAGACATCCATAGCCATGGTGGCCACCACCGCCAGTGATGATGCCGGGGTTGAGTATCTTTTCACTGAAACATCCGGTAATCCCGGTGCTGACAGCAGCAATTGGCAAAGCAGTGCGACCTATGAGGACGCCGGGCTGACTACCGGAATAATTTACACCTACAACGTGACCGCGCGGGATCTGAGTTCCAACCAGAACCCAACCACCGCATCAGCAAACGCCTCAGCCGCCGCGCAGACACCCATCGTTCCCCCCGTAATCAACGCGCCCACCAGCCGCCACATCGTGCAGCGCTCGGCGACAAACATCGGGGCCATCATTATCGCGGGAACCTACAGCGTCGGCGTCCCGGAACGAATCGAGGCACGGGCGATCGTCATGAGCGGCAGCGGCAACAACGGAACAAGCACCGCCTGGCAGATAATCGATCCCGCTCCCGGTGGCGGAAATTTTTCCGGCACCCTCACCAACGTTGCGGCTGGAGGCTGGTATCAACTCGAGGTGCGCAGCGTGATCAGCGGCACTCCCAGCACCGCAGCAGTGCTGGAGAAAGTCGGCATCGGCGATATCTACGTCACCGCCGGGCAATCGAACTCAGCGAACTTCGCCGCGAATGAAGCCCCGCAGGACGACCGCATCTCAGCACGCACCAGCATCACCGCTTCCACCTGGACACTGGCCACCGCTCCCTTACCGATCTCCAACGGCGGCGGAGGCTCGGTGTGGACGTGGCTGGCCAACAAGCTCATCGCCGCTGAGGACGTTCCGATCGGTTTGGTCTCTCTCGGAGTCGGGGGAACCACAGCCTCCACATGGACCGCTGGTGGGGGAAACTACAACGGGCGTATCAGACCTACGGTCCAGTCCTTCCCTCTCAACGGCTTCCGCGCCGCGCTCTGGCACCAGGGCGAGTCGGATTCAATCGGTGGGGTCACGGCAGCCACCCATTCCGGCTACCTCAATGCAATGGTTTCGCAAAGCCGAATCGATGCCGGGTGGATCATCCCCTGGTACCTCGCCGAAGCATCCTTCCACCCCAGCAGCAACATTTCCAATCAAGAACCAATCGCGGCTGGCCAGCGAATTTCCATCCTCGGTGATGCATTGACCTTCTTCGGCCCCAGCACCGACGAACTACACCTGACCGGCGGGGGAAGCCTGCATTTCAACGCCGTAGGAACCAATGCCCATGCCCAAGACTGGGCCAATATCCTGCTGGGCAACACCACCATCACTCCGGAAAACGGCGATTTCGAGCAGCATGGCTGGACTCAATACGCCAGCCCGAATCCCACCAGTCCCACGCCGCTGGCGGATGGAGCCTCCACGATCATTGACCTCGTCACCACAGGTCAGCAGTTGAGGGTCTTGGACTGGCGGATTCTAACAGCCAGCGGGGTCAACGCAGCCGACGGCAGCAACGGGTTCCATAACCCGAGCACTGGCACCTACGCCGGAGCGGTCGATAACACCAATGGCGGGGTGATGCCCAACATGGACGGCAAGCACGTCGCGTTGCTCGATGGAGGCACTGCCGAAAATTACTTCCTGCAAAGTATCCGCGCCGACGCCGAGGCAAACACCACCTACACTCTGACCGTAGCAATCGGACTACGCGATAATCCAGCCACCTACGGCACCGCCCGACTCGAAATCACCGCCAACGGCGTGGTCGTCGCCAGCGCCAGCTACAACAAGGCCTCCATTGACGCCCTCCACGGCAGCGATGCCTCCGGCACCTTCACCGATGCCACCCTCTCCTGGACCACCGGCAGCACCATTGCCTCCAACCAACCACTCGCAATCCGCATCGTCAAAGAAGGTGGCGCCGGCACAGTTATCGATTTCGATAACACCCGCTCCACTGCCACTACCCTCCGGACCTTCGGCACCTGGATCGACGACTTCAGCTTGCCCATCGCAGATCAGGACTTCGATGACGACCCGGACGGTGACCAGCTCAGTAACGGGCTCGAAGCATGGTTCGGCACCCACCCGGGACAGTTCAACGCGGGGCTTGAGGAGCTTACAACCAACGGCACGACAGCGAGCTTCAAGCACTCCAAAAATACTACCCTGCCCTCCGATATTTCCGGATACTACGAATGGTCAACGAACCTCACGGACTGGTATCTCACCGATGGTGTGGCCGACTCCGTGGGAGGGTTCACAGTGGCCACAGCAGCTAACACCGTGGGCGCAGTCGCTACCGTAGTGGCGACGGCGAGCAGCCCCACCGATCGTCTGTTCCTCCGAGCCGCAGTAACTCGGAATTGAAATCGCAGAAGAATGGAGACAGGGAAACCTTCGGCCTGACAGCAGACTCCAGAGGCTCCAGAACTCAGCGGCGCTTGAACCGAACCTCGTATTCGCGATGCAAGACCTGATGCAGAGCCTCAAGCTCCGCCAGAGGCATGGCTTCCAGGGCTTTCCGGGGAGTCTGGTCTTTTTCGAGAAATTCTTCCAGAGTCTGAACTTTCCCAATCCACAGACCTTCCTCACGACCTTGGGAGATGCCCTCCACGCGGCCTTCGGCTTTTAGTTTTTCTGCAACTGACATAGCTCGTTTTTCTAGTTCGGAATTTGAGGTAAGGTTACGGTAGATTTGCTGGGCGTCAAGCTCGCTGTCGGCATGCAGCGCGTAAAGCAACAACTGCCCCAATAGGCTATCGGGGACTTGCTCGACCAGGCTTTCTGCCAGCCAACGGAAGTATTCGAGCAACTGCCGCTCGCGGGCGAGCTTCATCAGGTGCAGCACGATGCGGAGCTGGGTATCGCTTTCTTCCGATGCCGGATCACACCGGCTGAGGTCCAGCAGAGCATGCTGGAATTTCGGAAGAAACGGCAGGAGATCGGCGGCGATGTCATCCGGCAGCGCAAATAAATCCTCGAAGGCGGTGGAGACATCCCAGTGCTCCGGCCCTTGGTGGAGGACGAAGGGCAATACCGGCGGCAGTGGCAGGCCATGGGATTTGTGCTGCTGGGTGAGGATTTCCCCGACGTATCCGAGCAGGCGCAGCGGCATGGTGGGATCGACCGTGCTCTGGTGTTCGAACAGCAAATAAAGCAGCGTTTCGCGACCGCCCAAGCTGACGGAGAAAAGCAAATCAGAGTGGACTTGTTGCAGGCTGGATTTCACAAACGAGGTGGGGATGACCGCCAGCGACGGCCAGTCGATACGAGCTGCTATGGCCGGTGGCAGATGGCTTTTGAAAAATGCGGTGGCATGTTCCGGCTCCGAAAAGACCGCCTTGAAAAACGCATCGTTGGGATGTGCGGCAAGATCAGTGCCGGGCGGGAACTCCTCCATACGGCGTTTTTAGCAGCCGGACTCGTGGAGGGCAATTTGTTTCAATTGGATGACCTTTGGGGGCGAAGATGGAAGATCTCAGATTCTCAAAATCAACTCGAGATTTCAGGATCACTTACCCAATTCCGCGATCACCGCGTCGGTCACTTTCATGAGCGCCCCGGCATCCTCCCAACTGGAGATCTCGATCGCTTCGCTCTTGCCTTCGATGCGGCTGGGCTTGGTGATCTTGGAAGCTAGGGATTTTGCCGGCATGGTGTAAACGAACGGAGCGTCTGGAGCGCCAAACTCTTTCTTCATACAGTTCGCCAGCGCGGAAAGCTGCTCTCCGAAGTTGGCTCCTTCGCTCTCGGCGATGGTCGGGCTGGTCAGGAAAATGATTCCCTTGAGCTGGGTCGGCGCAAACGAGTGCACCAGCACGTTGTAGGTCTCGGAGGCATGGGTTTCGATCGAGCCGGCGATGGCTGGATAACTGCCCCAAGGCGCTTCGTCGGGCACGCTCTTGGTCACGATCATTTCAGGGATATAATCTCCCCAGAATTTCTTCCACTCGCCGACGTAACGGCGGGCATTAGCGTCGAAGTATTCGTTGCCCGGACGCAAGCCCGCCAGCTCCTTGTAATCCTCCATCAGGCTCGGCGCCATTTTCAGGCAATCGGGAGCGATCCATTCTTTAAGCTGCGTATCCGGGCCTTCCTTGGTGCCTGTCGTCTGCATGAAAATGATGCCGACCGGCCTGCCGGTTTTTTTCGCAATCCGCTGACCGATCGCAGCGGCCGGGCCTTCGGCATCCTCCCAAAGCGAAGCGAAGCGGTTCAGGGGAGTTGTCGAGACCGCGACGCTGAAACGGCTGGGCCTCTCATATGAAGAGCGCTTGGCCTTGCGAGTGATCATGCGGACGACGTCGTCGGTTTTCTTGATTTCGGGAAGCTCCCATTTGATCGCAGGAGCGCCGACGTAGAAGACATCCCCAAAGATCATATTTTCCGCAGTGCGCTCATGCACGATTTCGCCGTCGATCTCCAGTCTTACTGAGAGTTTGTATGGCTTGGTTCCAGCCTCCATGGCCGGGAGCGTGACGCTCCACTCGTCCATGCCGGGGCCAACAGGAATCGTTTTCTCGATTTCACCGAAGCTGAACTTGATCACCGAATTGTCCTTCGGCGCAGGCGTCCAAGGGTCGACCGTCGAGCCCCAGATCGTGACCGGCACATCGGCCTGAAGCACCGCGTTGTCGCGGAACTGGGTGCTGAGGATGGGCAGCTTGCGGTATTCGTAGAGCAGGCCACCGGCAGACGGATCGAACTCTACGCCGGCAATCTTCATCGGGTCGTCGGGCCAGGTCTCACTGGTCGCAAGCTGGTTGTCGAAATAGATGAACGGCGTGGTGGGCAGGAGCGCCTTGTTGTAAAGATTGGCCTGGCTGCCGACTCCGCCGGTCGCGTAGGAAACGCCGCGTGGGGCCTTCACCTGCGGCGAAGTTACGATGACTTTGTCGCCATCGATTTTACCTGAAGCCGGGTGCCAAACACGGTCTTCGCCGGCCAAGTAGAAAAGCTTCACCTGATCTTCGCCGTCCGGAATGACGGTTGGGATCGCTAGTCCGGATTTGCTGTTGGTGCCGGTTTCCGCCACTTGGAGGCCATCGGCATTTTCGAGGGTGACGATGAGCTTTTCGCCCTTGACCTCGTAGGATTTGAACATCGGCCCGTCTGTGACCACGTCCTTGTCGTATTGGTTTTTCAAAGCGTGAAACGCGAGGCGCTGGCCGGGAAGGGTTTTGTTGCTGTAGTGGATGGCTCCGGTGATGTCGATCTGGCTGGCCATCCCGGTGTTTGGGATATCTCGCGCCAGCCATGTGCCAAGGCGCATCTCGGCCGTGCTGCCTATGCTCGGGCTATTGTCCCATTCCTTCTGACTAGGGCAGTAAAATTGATGAAAATAAACTGGCAGCTCAGGGCGGCCCCATAGTTCCCGCCATCCGCGAATCATGCTGTGCAGATTGTGGTAGTAGGGCAGTCCCTCGCCGGAATTGGCGTAGCCTTGGTTCCAGATGGCGCCCTTGATGGCGTAAGGAATCATCGGATTGAGCCGGGCGTTAAACAACCAGGAGGCGTCCCGATTGCCATTTAGGTTACCCGGAGTCTTGGTGTTGATCTGCTTGGCTTTCTTGCCCTGCGCTACAAGCTCCTTATTTTCCGCGAGCGTGTCTTCGATATCTTGATAGAACGTGTTCCACGCGGCCTTGTGCTCGGGCGTGGCCGGATCGGTCGCGAGGATCTTTTGATAAATCGCCTTGGTATAGTCGTCCTCACCTCCGGCGAAGCCGTTGCGCGGTGTCCACGCCTGGATCGAAGTCTGACTGAACGAGCAGTTTAGGATTCCGATCGGAACACCCAGTTCCTTGTGAAGCTTGTAGGCGAACGCGTAAGCGATCGCACTCGAGTCCCCGCCCGCAAGACTCCACACCGCTGTCGCATGCTCGATGGGATGCAGGGTGGCGTAATAATTGGTCACCTTCGATTCACGAATCACTGGAGCTTGCTCTTCACCTGCCTCGACCCGTTCCTCGATTTGTTTCTGCAGAACCATACCGACATCACACATCGCGGCGGTCCATTGCATGTTGGATTGGCCCGAAGCCATCCACACTTCCCCGACAAGGATGTTATTGAGCGTTACGGAAGCACCGCCGCTTTCAGATATGACCATCAAGGCAGGCTCCGCGCTGGCTTTGAGCGGCTCAAGCTCCAGCATCCACTTGCCATCTTTCCCCGCAGTCGTCTCTTTCTTCTGACCGGCAAACTCCACAGCCACCTTCGTTCCCGGCTCCGACCAACCCCAGACCGGGACTTTCATCTCGCGCTGCAAAATTGCGTTCTCCGCGAATGGGGTTCCGAGAGAGAGTTCCTGCTTCGCATCCACATGTTCAAGTAGCGGATTGGCAAGGAGCAGTGTGAGAATCAGTGATACGGCTTTCATCATGGCTTCGATAGGGTAAAGGAGTGAAATCGCCCGCGTCGATCAATTCCAAAAAACTTATGAAATCAGCACGGAGAAATGCAATACGCCTACCCTGAAGCTCTTCTTACCGTCGACTCCTTTCGCTCTTCCGACGATTCAGGAAACGAATCCGTCCTCGAAGGTCTGACCCTGAACCTCTTCGAAATCAAAAAGATCGATGTCAGGGAGGTGATCATCGAATCAAAAAACGGCGAATTCAAACTAGAGCTGGACGAATTTCTGATGAGGGGATTGCGTATCAAAGGCGACGATTTCGATTTAGGTGCCCTTAGCGTGGCGAGCAACATGCTAGACATCAGCTTCGAGGATACGGCCATTGCGATGTTCGACTGTAAAGTGATTCCCTTCAAACGTCGCATCGTAGGAACCGTGAAATCGGAGATGCACCAGGATCTTCTCCGCCACATCGGATTCACCATCGCGCTCGGCGCGATGACCGGAGAAATGGTGGGTCGCCTTCAGGCCTTCGACGGGTCTGTGGAAATTGTCAGCCTTGGAACTGGCGTAAAACAATCCGTGACCATTAAGGATTTCACCCCGTCGGACTACCTCGGCGAAGATCGCAGCGTCCTTTTGAAAAATATTTCCTTGAGCATTATTTCCGACGAATTGGAGCCGAAAACCGGTGAGAAGACTCAGCTCCGCGAGACCGGGCATTTCGACCTAGGGATCGCGAAATTCGTGATGAACCCTCAGCTAGTCAGGAAAGCAGCGGAAAAATCTATGCCGAACTAGCAGCAGACCAAGCCTTGGAGGCCGATCAAATCGAGGTGCGGTATTTCTCGGATCGCCATTGATCAACCGTTGGGGTTTGGCGGGGCTGCAAATTAATTAAAAAAAACGAACTTTTCTGAATCCAATTTCAAGGTTCTGGCGAAAACCTCGTTGACCCCCACAATGGGGATCATTTAAACAAACAACCAAAGACTAAAACTATGAAAACAATCGTAACCTCAATCCTCAGCGTTCTCGCCTTCGCCTCATTCGCAAGTGCCGAACACCACAACGAAGCTAAGAAAGACATCGTCGATACCGCCGTTGCCGCTGGCTCATTCAAAACTCTCGCCGCCGCTCTTGGTGCTGCAGACTTGGTTGAGACCTTGAAAGGCGAAGGACCGTTTACCGTCTTCGCCCCAACTGACGCAGCCTTCGCGAAACTTCCAGAAGGAACCGTCGAGGAGCTTCTCAAGCCTGAGAACAAAGCAAAACTCGTCGACATCCTGACCTACCACGTCGTAGCCGGTAAAGTAATGGCCGCAACAGCCGTGACCCTAGACAAGGCAACCGCAGTGAACAAAAAGGATATTGCCCTCGCAGTCGTCGACGGCGCACTCACCCTCAACGGCAGCGCCAAAGTCACCACAGCCGATATCGAGGCCTCGAACGGAGTGATTCACGTCATCGACACGGTAATCCTTCCACCAGCTGAGTAAATCTAGTTATAACACGACTGTCTACCTCTGAACCCCTTTTTATGGGGTTTCGGGGGTAGACATTTTTGTTTGCAGTCCTAGGTTGCCGCTGTTCTTGAAAAGTCGATTCCAAACCGGTTCTGAAAGTGGCATCCTAACTCAGGTCGCTCAAGGGGTCGAACACGCCATGGAACATTGTATTACTAAATACGGCAACCTAGTCTGGTCGATCGCCCAGCGTTACGTAAAGAACCGAAGCTCGGCAGAAGATGTCGTGCAAGAAACTTTCACAGATCTGTGGAAAACAGCCAAACGATACGACCCCGCGATCGCTACCGAATGCACCTTCATAGGAATGCTTGCCAGGCGGCGCGCCATCGATTTCGCTCGCAAGGAAAACCGGAGGCCTAAACATGAGCCTCTGCCTGATTCCGAATCAATCCATCAAGCCTCAATTGAATCGACGACCGCCATCCGCTGTGATAGCCAAGAAGTGAGAGCCGCTCTAAGGATCCTTTCCGAAGACACCCAACAAATTTTCTCACTCCATTTTGACCAAGGAATGACCCATCCCGAGATCGTAGAGAAGACCGGAATTCCGCTAGGAACCGTCAAGACCCGTCTCAGGCGTGGCTTGATCGAAGTGCGAAACCACCTACGCCAACTTGAGAGAGCTAAACCCAATAGTCTCGCCACTGCATGAGTGAGCAAGAACTTCTAAATCATTTCGAAGAACTCGAAGCTGGTCTTATTCTCGGTGACTTAAGTGCTGAGGAAATGAACGAGTGGCAAGAGCTTTCCGATGCCCAAACGCTCAGTCCGGATATCTCTCTCGAATTAACGGCCGCCGCCATTGAAACTGCGTTTTTACAACCCCGAGCCGAACCTCTCCCTGCCAAACTTGCGGAAAGATTGAGGCAGGCTTTCCCTCTGTCCCTTCCCGGCTCGAAACCCGCGCCAGCAGTCATAGTGACTCCGGTCTGGCAGCGAATCGTCAACTCTCCGCTGACACCATGGAGTATCGCTGCCGCATTTGCCTTACTTTTTGCCATCGGCTATTTCTCCGATACTACCGATTCGGGCTCGTCACAGAGCCTTGCGGATCGTTCCGTCGAATTTTCCCCGCAAGAGTCACGTGACCAACTTCTCGGTAAAGCCAGCGATCTCGTCGAATCCGAATTTGGTGGATTGAAAAGCTACGATCAAATGTCAGGAAAAGTCATTTGGAGCGACAAACTCCAAGAGGGCTACATGACTCTTACTGACCTACCTGCCAACGACCCATCCAAGAACCAATACCAGCTATGGATTGTTGACCCTGCGCGAGATGAGAAACCAGTTGATGGAGGTGTTTTCGATATCCCGGAAGGTGAAGCCACCGCAGTTGTCCGGATCAAAAATCCTCTTCTTGTAACCAACCCGCAGGCCTTCGTAATCACTCTCGAACAACCGGGCGGGGTGGTCGTCTCCAAGCAAGGGATGGTCGTCGCTTCCGCCTCAGCTTCGTAACAAATGAAAGAGCCGGTGCGTTAATCACACCGGCCCTTTGCTGACTGCATCACTGCGGCCTTATCTAGGTTTCTAGATTACTTTTTCATCAGATCCACCATGGCTTCACCCATGCCGAGGCCTACATTCATGTAGGTCTTGGCGTTGCCACTGTAGTGAGCGCTTGAGCTGCTGCCCATGGAGAGCGGGTGAGTGTAAACGAAGCTGACCTTACCAAGGTCAGAATGTTTGCTGGGGTCAGCCACATTCTTCATCGCCTGCATGATCACACCGTGACCGCTGGTCGTGTCGCTTTCTTCAGTTTGTCCAAGCGATGCGGTCACGAACGGAGCATCCGGAGCATTGAACTCCTTACGCAGAGCTTTGATCAAAGCAACGAGATGCTTCTCGTAAGTTTCGTAGTAGGCGGGATCGCGCATGTCCTTGTCACCCTGCCACCAGAGGAAACCAGCGACTTCGTAACTCTTTGCGCCCGGATAATGCTTATCGAGTTCCTCGAGGACTTTTTTGGCATTGGCGACATCATCGTCATACTGCTTCCCAGCATACCAACCGATTGGCACAGGCTCGGTGCCTTTCTCCCAGCGTGCAGGAGATTGCTTGTAACCGGCATACACGTAGGTCTTGCCGTCTTTCGCACTGGCGACTTCCCATGACTCGCTACCTGGGGGCAGAAGGTCCCAGCCAAGCCCGCGGTTGCCGATTGAGCTTTTGAGCACCATGACCGGTGCGTCGATGGTGTTGCCGAGTTGATGGCCGATGCCAATCTCAATACCTATTTTATTGCCGCTGATGGTCAACCAATCATTGCGGTAGATGCCCTTTCCTACCATCACGGACACGTTGCGGACATCCTGACGAGTGGTCCACTCGCCCGCGTCATTGACGAGAAAACCGTAGAGTTTCTCATCCTTGACCGCCTTTTCGAGTGCGCCGTCCTGGTCACCCATTACCTTTCCCATCTCAAGGGTATTTGACTGGCCCATCACGATAAACACTTGCACCGGCTTGTTCATATCCGCCGGTTTACCATCTGGGTCCGGCAGACCGTTTTGGGCGCTCGCCGCGCCACTCATTGTCATGCACATCGTGGCCAACAGGCACGATGCTTTGATTCTATTTCTACGTTTCATAATTTTTTAGTGTTTTTAGTGTTTTTGTTCAGGAGCGCTCGCGCTTCTCGCTGTCTCTTAAATTAGGCAACACAGATCGCGTTAGCTTTCAAGATCATACGCATTCGTTTCGAGGATCTATCTCCAAAAACGATCTTCTATCCTCGCATGCGTTTCCTTTTGATCAACCGCGATCTCAAGGCAGGATAAGTTTGAGGGAGCGTTTCTGATCTTCGTAAGATCTCGCTCTTAGGATTCGGCGGTTTCGAGGAGGTGCCCGGTAGTGGGTTTCGCGCTGCGGTCGAAGACGGGTATGAGAGCGGTATCGGCCGGGTAGATCTTGCGTGGATTCACCTGGCGGCGTTTTTCAGAGTCGGAGGCGACGAGAATGGTATGGAGGAGAAAGGCGTCCTCGATGTGGGAGAGGTAGGCGTAGAGAGTTTCGCGGCCAACCGTGATACCCCGGGGATTTCATGTCGGCGTCGAATTTCGTGACTGAGAACAAGCCGGCAAGACTGGAGAGTAAGCGGCGGATTAGCCAACGCAGCGCGGTGATATTGGCGACTTGGTGGCGCTCGATCACGTCACTAAGCAGAAGCACATCAATGTAGCCTTGCAAAAGCTGCCTCCTCTCGGGCGTGGGCAGATCCGGGGCTTCCGGGAACCCGTCTATCTCCAGATAGCGGGCGAAGTCGTGGTCGAGCGCCGTTGCCTTGCGGTTGGTGAGGGCGGATGGATTGGCAGGAATCTCCTGTTGATGATGGCGGAGAAACTCCCTGAAGCTAAAGGGATGGATGCTGATCTCCCAAGCCCTGCCGCGCATGGAGGTGGCGATCTTTCGGCTGAGGAGCTTGGCGGATGAACCGGATAGAAAAATCTCGTAGCCGCCGGTATCCAGAAGTCTCCGAACGAAAGTTTTTCAGCCGTGGACAATCTGAATCTTGTCGAGAAACAGCGTGACTGGCTCGTTTGCCGGTTCGGCGAACAGGCGGTGGTGGATGTCTGGGATCAAGTGGAGCTGTTCGGCGCGGATCTCGCCGAGACGCTCATCCTCGAAGTTGAAATAGATGAGGCGTGATGGGCTGCGGCCTGCGGCAATCAAATCGGCCCGGCGTTGATAGAGGTAACTGGTTTTTCCCCCCTGGCTCTTCCCGGTGACGGTAATCGCCCTGCCTTTGATGGAAGGTAGCGCAGCGTCCCGACGGGTCAATTCAGGTATGAGGGCGCCCGCAGTAGCTAGGAAGTTATTTCGGCAGCGCTCGCCAGCTGTTATTCGGCACTAGAACACCATCCACCTCCCCACCACACAGGAAGGCATTGCCCGTAGGTGAAATTTTAACCATCTTCTTGCCCGTAGATAACTCAGTCCAATTTCGAAAAACCACCCACACCCACCATGCGCAACCTGCTCTTCCTTTTTCTAATAACTGTCGCCCAAGCCGCCGAGCGCCCGAACCTTCTCTTCATCAATGTCGATGATATGAACCGCGATTCTGTCGGCGCATACGGCTGCCCGATCAAGGACATCACCCCGAATATCGACAAGCTGGCCGCCGAGGGCACCACCTTCGACCGCGGCTTCGTGACCATCGCCATCTGCCAGCCGACCCGTGCCGTTTGGATGACAGGCCGCTACCCGCACCGCAGCGGCGCCCTCGGATTTGATCAGATCAAGCCGGATGTTCCCAGCCTTCCGGAAGCCCTGGCAAAAGGCGGCTACTACAACGCTCTGATTGGGAAAGCCCTCCATATCATCCCTTCCCGCCACGGCGCCTTCGATTTCATCTGCGATCAGGGAGAGCTCGGACAGGGCCGCAGTCCCGCCGCCTATGCCGAGGCGATCCGCACTGCGATAGTCGGAGCGAAAAAGGATGGAAAACCCTTCTTTATCATGGCCAGCGCCCATGATCCGCACCGCCCTTTCGCGGATAGCAAAGGCGATTTTAAAAACCTCGCTCCAGTCACCCGCACCATCACTCCCGAGGAAGTCGTCGTCCCCGGTTTTCTGCCCGACCTTCCCGATATCCGCAAGGAACTCAGCCAGTATTTCACCTCGGTCTACCGTGCAGACGAAGTTGTCGGCGCGCTCCTCGCGGAAGTCGACAAAGCCGGCCTGCGCGACAACACCTTGGTCGTCTTCATGTCTGATCATGGTATGCCGCTGCCCTTCGCGAAAACCAACTGCTACCCCGCTTCCAACCTCACCCCGTGGATTGTCCGCTGGCCCGGCCACGCCAAGCCCGGCAGTCGCGATGCGAAACACTTCGTCTCCGGCATCGACCTCGCACCGTCCTTGCTCGATGCCGCCGGTCTTCCCAACCTCGACGCCGCCGACGGTTTCTCGCTCCTTCCTATCCTCGCTGGGAAAGACCAACCCGAGCGCGACAAAGTCTTCACCTCCATCAACACCATCTGGGCCGACAAGCCCTACCACATGCGGGCGGTTAACGACGGCGATTTCCTCTACATCTGGAACGGCTGGTCCGATGGGACATACGAGTTCAAAAATGAATCGATGAACGGCCTCACTTTTAAAGCGATGGAAGAAGCCGCCAAAAGCGATCCCGCCATCGCCGCACGGGTCGAGTTCTTGGTCCATCGCGTCACCGAAGAACTCTACGACATCCGCAAAGATCCGGACTGCCTCCACAACCTAATCGCCAAGCCCAATGGCGAGTTCTCGGGCCGCGGCGGCGCCATGGCCAAAACCCTCTGGCACCAGATGAAACAAACCGAAGATCCAATGCTCAAAAAGTTCCAAGATCAGGTCGAGCTAGCCCTCGACTAGGAGATGCGTCTCACCTCGCAGCCGGCCTTATTGGGATGCACCGCATCCTGTGAGTATTCTTTCTTCAGGCAGTTTTCCTCATTCGCCATCGGCGTATGGTAGTCGAGATACACGCAGCCATTGTTCTCCGCGTATTCTTTGATCATCACATTCATCGCGATGATTTTCTCTGCCGGATTTCCAAGCTCCCTGCGCCATCCGAAAACCGTCGCCGGCAGCACCGAAGCCACCACCACCTTGATATCGTTGGTCTTGGCAAGTTCGGTCCTCGACTTCAGGTTCTCCGGCCCATCACGGATGTCAAGCCGCAGGGAAAGGCAGAGTGTAACTGAAAGCGGTGGGCAGAGTCTTTAAACTCTAACCGAAGAAGATTAGGAGAAGGGTCTTTCCACCTTTCCACCATACCCTTGGCGTCGGAGGAAGCCCCTTGCGGAGGAAAGGCAGTGAAGACTACTTGATCAAAAGGGGTTCCTCCTACGTCAAGGCTACGGGCGGACAGGCAAAATGCAGCCCCTCCTTGGCGCTCCCAAATAAAAAACCCGCTGCGGAGACTGGCTCTCGCAGCGGGCTGGAAGTTTAGAACGGAAGTCCCCATTTCAAATAGGACATAATCGTCTAATCGCCTTGTAAATCAACGGTTTTAGTCATTTTCAGCTTGAATTTGTAGCCACTATTCTTTGTATGGAAGGTTCATTTATTCCGCGGTAAGAATCAAAAGTTGTTTATTCTACGTAGTCACAGCATGTTCATTGATACCTCTGAAGTTCGTAGCTCTAACGGCAAAACCTATTCCCGGGTTTTGTTGCGCAGTTCCTATCGTGAGAATGGCAAGATCAAGCACCGCACCCACGGCAACCTCTCCTCCTGCACACCCGGGGAAATCGAAGCCGTCCGACTCGCCTTGCGCCAAAGAAAGCACCGCACAAAAACGGTTGGAAAAACGCCTCACCGCCCTCCGCCTCGCCACACACCTGAGCATCTATATCGCCGTGCGTCAGATCAGCCTCGTGCAGGACGACGATGCCCTAGCCGAACTCTCCAAGCTTGACGGCTGCTACGCCTTGCGCACCGATCTGACTCCCGCTCAGGCAGAGAGTCACTTTACCCACAGTCTTGCGAAAAATAACCACTCGTGTATCCGCTAAAAAGAAGCTCCCAAAAAGTCGCACAACCCCCTTAAAACAAGGGAAAAACGACCCATCAACCCCTCTGCGAGAGGGGGGAATTCCGCTGTATCTGGTTTGTCGGGGGTATAGGAATACGGGTGTGATGGGCTTTGCGTATTCCGTTGCGGTATGCCAGTGTGGGAAGGCTCAGGGGGCTGTCGGTCCGAAGAAATTCTAAAGCTTCGATGAAGCGAAGAGAACAGGGAAAAAATAAAAATGAGATCCATCTATTCAATTATCAATATGGGGTTGCTGTTCGCGGCAGTCATTGCACCAGCAGGGGCTGGAGAAATCCCCGCAGGCCTCGACGGGGCGACGGGAAATATTTTCAAAGTAGACACTGAGGCAAAGACCTTTGAGCTACTCAAAGAGACCGAATACGATCCGAAGACGGATATCGGCAAATCGCGTTTCACGATTCATTGGGGCGATGAGTTGGAGATCACGCAGATCGAAGAGGTGACGAGCTTCGACGGGATCAAGGGGCCGGTGGTCGCTAATTTTTATGGGATCGATCAGGTGAACCGAAAGGCAAGAACCGAAGGGAAGGCGTTCGAAGCGAGAGTGGTCGAGATCCATTCCGGGGCCGGTGAAGATGCGGTGGGTGGAATCTCAGATGACGGCAACGCGATTGTCAGCTGGTTCACTCCGGCAGACGGGAAAGGTGTCCGCAACGGCTCGATCAAGGTGGATGGCAAGGAAGTGCCGGTGTCTTTGCGTAAGAGCAACTGGCGGATCTTTCATCATCAGCCGGTCAGCCCCGGCGAGCTCAGCGAAGGCTTTTGGAAAACGACGCTTCACGGTGCGGATAAGGACGGGAGTTTCGTGGTCGCGCGGATGGATGTTTCCATCTTGGAAGATCCCCGCAAATCGGATGATCGTGAGTTACCGCGCGTTCTCGTCATCGGGGACTCGATCAGTATGAACTATCATGAGTCCGCCAAAGCCGCTCTCAAAGGTGTGGCGAACTACCACCGCAATGAGGGGAACTCTTTTTCCAGTGTCCACGGCGTGAACAATGCCGAACTTTGGCTGGGAAATTATGAGGAGAAGGGCGGTCAGTGGGATGTCATCCAGTTCAACCACGGCCTGCACGATCTCAAGCAGGCATACGACAAGGAAAGCGATACTTTCGGCGAATACGCGGTGCCTTTGGAGGCCTACAAAAAGAGTTTGGAAAAGGAAATTCAGATTCTCAAAAAGACCGGGGCAACCCTGATCTGGTGCAGCACCACGCCGGTGCCAATTGACATCAAGAGCCAGTATGCGCGGCGCAAAGTGGCACCTAAAATTTTCAATGATGCCGCGCTGGAAGTGATGGCGAAACATCCTGAAATCATCATCAACGATCTCTACGGAGTCGTCAGCGAATCACCGGTTTTCGAAGGTTGGTGGCAGACCATCGATCCTCATTTTTACAAACCGGAGGAGCAGAAGGCGCTCGGGGATGCGGTCGCGGAGGCTGTGAAAAAGGCACTCAAGCAAACCTCCAATTGATTTTCTGAAGCAAAAAACCTTATGAAAATTCCTGCACGTATCCTGCGTTCATTTCTCTTCGCTACACTAGCGGTCATACCAATCGCCTCCGATGCGAAACCTCAGCCAGCCAACGGCAAGCTCAAGATTTTCATCCTCGCTGGCCAGTCGAACATGGTCGGCTTCGGGCAGCTCGCCGGCAGCCCGGGAACCATGGAAACCTACGTCAAGTCCAACCCCAATGACTACGGCAAGCTTGTCGATAAGGACGGCAAGCCTGTCGTCCGCGATGATGTCTGGATCGTCAACCTCTCCGATGCCGGCAACGAACAAAAGGGCTGGCTCACCACCGGTTACGGCGCCAGCACCGCCCACATCGGCCCGGAATTCGGCTTCGGGTTCGAGGTGGGAGACCACTACGAGGATCCCGTCCTGCTTATCAAATCCGCATGGGGCGGGCGTTCGCTGAAACACAATTTCCTCTCGCCGAGCTCTGCTGATTACCCAAAGCCGGAGAAGGACGGCGACATGGGTTTCCATTACTCCGAGGTGCTACGGCACGTGAAGGAGATCACCGGAAACCCAAAGAAGTATTTCCCTGACTACTCCGGAAAAGGCTTTGAGATCGTTGGCTTCGGTTGGCACCAGGGCTGGAACGACCGGATCGACCAGTCGGCTGTGAATGTCTATGAGGAGAACCTGACGAATTTGGTGAAGGACATTAGGAAAGACCTAGTGATTGAAAAACTGCCGGTCGTTATCGCGAACACTGGGATGGGCGGCTGGGATATTCCAGCGCGCTACAAGGCGAAGGTTGAGAAGCTGATGGAAGCCCAGCTCGCCCTGGCAGATGCGGAAAAGTATCCCGAATTCAAAGGCAACGTCGGTGGTGTCGAGACCCGCGATTTTCAAAGAAGTCGCGAGGAATCGCCGTCGGCACAGGATTTCCACTGGATGCGAAACTGGGAGACCTATTACCTGATCGGGACAACCATGGGCGATGCGATGATAGCGCTTGTGTCCGCGAACGACTGACAACCGATTTGAAAATTAACTACTAGATTCACCATCATATAAAAATGACATCCAATTTCCTCATTCCCGCGCTTATTGATGCCCTGTGTGCCAGTGCCTTCGCGGAAGACTCCGCGACCACCAAAGGAATCATCGACCTTAATAAAACGGACCGCCCTGAGGATGCTGTCGTTTCCGTAAGATCGGCGAGGGGCGCGCTCAGTAGGGTGAGGAAAAGTTTCCCAGACAGGAGCTTATAGACCCTGGAAAAGTTCATGCCCGGCAGATCGACTTCGCGCGAGGCGCTTCTATCGAAGAGGTGCATCGTGGCGGGCGCTCCTGAGGGTCGTTCGCTGAAGAGGATGCGGCAGGCACGGCCATCTGCCTGCTGGCCGTGCGCGGCGCAGGAAAGCAAAATGAGCGAGAGGAGATGGAAGATGGTATGCTTCAAGGAGGCGGTGAGGTGCGGTTGATGGGCGTTACACCTCGCCGGGCGAGAGCCAACGGCGTTGGCAGGAATCAGCGGTGAGGCGTCGCTGTTGCCAATCGCACCGCTGTGGCGTTCCGCGGATTTAACATGTGGATTGCTCAGCTGCTGGAGCGCCTTGAATCCTAGCGCCTGCGGCGTAGCAGGGCGAGGAGGCCGATGGCTCCTAGCAGCGCGGCTCGCGGCTCGGGGATGGCGGTCATCGTCACGTAGCTGGGGGTCGTGAGATCCCCGGTGTAGTTGCTTCCAGCGACGGTGTCGTTGTAATTGAATAGCCACCGTTGGGTGTCGAAGGTGAAGGTGGAATCATCCGCGAGGGCGGTGCCGCCGAAATTGAACAGGCCGCCGTTCCATGCCCCGGTATAGCTGATGAGGGTCAGCTTCTCGCCGTTCGTCCAAGAACCGCCTCCGAGCTCGGTGAGCGTGAGGATGGCCGCGTTACCCAGGTCGATGGTGAGGGTGCCGGTCACTGCGGTGAGGTCGGCCGCGACGCCTGGTGCGACATCATTATTGATCTCGTAGCTAAGGGTGGAAAAGGCTTGCAAGCTCAGAGCACCGGTGGCGAGGCTCTCGATGCTGTTGCCGGAGGCGAGCGTGCCGCCGCCTTGGATGGTGACAGAACCGCCTATCGTGCCGCTGCCTTGGAGAGTTCCTCCCGTGGCGATGGTGGTGGAGGTGTTGGCGAGCGAGCCGTTCACGGCAAGCACACCACCGGTGACATTGGTCGCGCCGGTGTAGGTGTTCGTGCCGGAGAGGGTGATCGTGCCTGTACCGGTTTTGGTGAGGGCGGAGTTGCCGCCGGTGCCGCCGGTGATTGCGCCTTGGAAGTTGCCGCCGCCGCCGTCGCCTTGGCCGATGGTAAGAAGACGGGTGCCGGAGGTGCCGCTGATGGTGCCGCCGGTGCCAGTGAGATTGCCGACAGTGAGATTATTTCCATCCATGTTCAGCGTGCCTGCATCGACGGTGAGTTGGCCGCTGGTGGACCCGAGGGCGGAAGCGCTGCCCATGGTAAGGGTTCCAGCGCTGACGGAGGTGCCGCCGGTGAAGGTGTTGGTGCCGGAGACCGTCCAATTATGGCTGCCGGTTTTGGCAAGAGCAACGGTGCCATTGCCGCCGCCGACATCGTCGATGGCGCGTGCAATCGAGCTACCGCCCACATCATCAGAAATTCCACCGATGGTGATGGTCCGGTTGCCGGTTCCAGAGTAACTTACCGGAGTCGCGCCGGTAAACTGGATCTGGCCAGAGTTGGCGCCCGTATTCATTGCCTCAAATGTCGCCCCGCCTGCTCCCACGGTGAAAAGCCGATCGCTGGTATTGGACGCGACCTGCACCCGCAGCGTGCCGCCGTCGATGAGGAGGTTGGAGGCGAGATTTGAAGTTTTTTGTCCAAGTCCGCCTGCCGCGTTGAAGTCGCTCAAGCTGTTGACGGTGAGAATGCCACCGGAATTGATGGTCGTGGTGCCGGAATAGGAATTATTACTAGACATAGTGACGCTTGTGTTCGCGCTCACGATGATATTGCCGGTGCCGCTGCCTGTGGTTGTTCCGGATGCTAAGATTGTGCCTCCTCCTGTGGAGTTGAGTGTGAGTGTGTTGGATCCAAGAACTAGAGTCCCGTCACGTTGTTGGAGGGTTTGGTTGGACTGGTTAAGCCACACTTGGTTGGCGCTCAGGGTGACGTGGCCGGTGTTAGCACTGCCGTTACCGATCCGGTTTAGCGCCCCAGCACCCGAGGTTACGGTGATACCACCAGAGCCAATGGTTAAGATCCTGGCGGCTGTGTTGATGAGGTCATACCCGCCAGTGGTGAATGTGATTCCCGCAGCGGTTCGGACGGCACCGAGGGTGACGGTTCCACCCACACCACCGAATACGGCGGTATCTGGTGAGGTGTTGTTCCATGCTGTATTTGCTCCACCGGTGGGGGCGTTGTCCCAGTTGGTGGCAGTGTTCCAATTGCCGACACCGCCGTCCGCATTGGCAGTAGTGTCGGTGCCGTCCCAGTATAGGGTTGCGGCGTCAAGCGATGTTGCGGCGGCTAGGAGAGTGCTTCCGAGGAGGAAGGTGCGGAGAGCGAGGGTGGGTTTCATAAGCTATGGGTTCTGTGGGTATTATTTCGGGAGTACTCCTTGGGTAAGCCTTGTAACAGTGGAAACGTTACAGGATTTCCGAACTTTTTAATATAGATCGAAATGGGGTCTCGTGCAGGGACGTGGAGAGGGGGTAAGGAGAATTTGATGGCAGCCATCGGATGAATGGGTCGATTGTCACAAATCCACGTCGCGCTGCGGGCAAAACACTTTTGCCATGGGGAATGCCCTTGCACGGGTTGCTCGCGTTCAGTTGCTTTCCTCGGCCTCCGCCATGAATTCGAAGCGGATGTCATCTATGAAGGAGGAGCCGCTTCCCTTGGACTCGATGATCAGGGGGAAATCGCCTCCGGCGGTGGTAAAAACCTTGCTGGTGTATATCCGGAAGGAGCCGATATCCGGCGTGAGTGTCTCCACACCATCGAAGAGAAGTTTTTTGCCACCGATCATCACATGGAAATCGACGGCTCCGCCGCGTCGACCCGCCGCCGCGAGGCTGAGGCGATAGCTCACGCCCGGCTCGAAACCCTTTACGCTGGAGCTGAAACTGGCACCTCCTTCCTGGAGGACGGCGGCCTGGGAGCCTTCCTGAGCCATTGGCGCGGCGAAGTCGCTGCTATTGGCTGCGATGCCGCCGCCTCCATGAAAAGCCCAAGGGCTTCCGACGAGCGAGCCTTCTCCGTTTCCGGTTGCCTGCCTAAAAGTCCCGGGAGGCTGGGCGGGACTCTCGAAGCCACCATCGGGCACCGAGGGCGCGGCGCGGGATATGCTCACGGAATCGATCAGCAGAGCGGCATCGCCAGAGACGCGATTCGCCCTGATCTGGATGTTCGCGGTGGGGCCGAAGACGGCGAGAGGCTCGCTGACGATGCGGCGGAAGGCGTCGGTCCGGGAAATGTTGCCGGGGAGAGAGTAGGAACTCGTGCCCAGATCCAGCGACACCGAGGTGCGGGTGGCTGCTCTCGGAAGCCCACGCTCGCTTACGAAATAGGTGACCGTGTATTTTTTTTCCGGATCGAAACCGCTGACGGATTGGGAGATGATCCCGCTGCCTTGGATAAAAGCGACGTGCGAGCCGCTGTGGGCAGTCTGATTGAGGAAGGGCTTTGATTTGTCGCCGATTCCGATCCCGGATCCACTCGTCCCCCAAGAGGAGATCGGGCCGTAACCGACCGGGTCATGGGCTTTGTCATCCGCATCTGCGGAATCGAAGTCCGCGTTCCTGACGACCAGCGGCTTGGCGAGTGCGGTGGTGAAGCGATCGCCATCGAATGGGGTGGCGACCAGATTTCCCATGGTATCCATCCGGCGGGCTTGGCCGGCCCTGAGGGTGAGCTTGGCCGTCGCGCCAGCTTTGAGGAGGGAGCTGACCTCCACGGAGCCTTTGGTGACGTGAACCTCATGCCAACCGCCGGGAAGCGCCACAACACCGAATCTCGTGCCGATATCCACGGTTTTCAACTGCGATGTCTCCACGATGAAACCGGAAGCCGCAGGGGGGACATCGAACCAAGCGACGCCCTCTGCAAGGGAGACGCTGTTATGCGAGGTGACGACGAGATCGCAAGGTGCCTCGATCACACAGCGTACGCCTGTTGCGAACTCTGCCTCCATGATGCCGTGTGACAGGCGCAGCCGGGAGCCGACGCGCAGGAGGTTGCCGGCCGGTCGCTCCCCTTCGCCGCTGTGGGTGATGGAAAATGAGCTGTCTGGCGCGACTTGGAAACTGGCAAGGGGAGCCTTATTACCGGGTGCCAGGACAAACCAAAAGAAAATGGCAGGCGCTATTAGGATCAGGGCGGCGGCAAGCAATGAGTATCTGACCATCCGCTGACGCTGGCGGGCGAGCATACGTGCGATGGGAATGAGCGGCGCGTGCCCGGCATGCGACCTTGGGGCGTAGCGGTTCTGGAGGGCGCTGTGGAGAGCTGCCATCTCAAGGTAAAGCGCGCGCGACCCACGGTCGGCCCGCAATTCCGCGTCGAGGCGAGAAACCTCATCGGCAGTCAGCTCGCCATCCAGAAGTTGGAGGATACGTTGCTGCAGGTCTGGTTCGGGGCGGACGGTCATGCGAATTTTCCGTTCATAGAATTCTCCACGCATTCCCTCAGCGCGGTGCGGATGCGCATCAAGGATACCCTGAGCGCGGAGGCCTTACGACCAGTGATCTGAGCATGGGCCTCAAGCGAATGGCCGTTCTGGTAACGGGCCTCGACCAGCTCACGCTGGTCGCCGGTGAGCTTTGAAAGGCAACCTTCCAACGCGCAGAGATATGCCTCATGATCTCCCGTTACGGGCAATTCCTCAGCCAACAATCCAACCAAGGCGTCGGATACGAGAATGCTGCCGCGGCGTTTTGCGCGGCTGCGTTGGTGAAGCACTTCCAGCCGCGCCACCGTGAAGCTCCAGGCCAGGAAATTCGTGCCCATTTGGAAGCGCGCCCGGCTGTTCCAGAGCGTGAGGTTGGTTTCCTGGAGAACATCACCGACATCTGGACTACCGGGCATGAGAGATATTATAAAGGCGCGGAGCCTGCCCTGGCTCTCCGTCAATAGGCGCACGAATTCCTGCAAATGCAGGGCGTTTTCGGCATCTTTCGGAGCGTCTCGCGTTGGAATTATTTCGGCCATTCGATTGGGTAAGCGTTGAAATAGTGGAAATGTTACAGAAAATCGGTCGCAGGTAAAAACTATCGGAATGTGGACTGACGGTTTATTGTTATGAAAGAATGCCGTTAGGGGTCAATGACACCGATGAGAATACTGATGACCTTGGCTCTGCTTGCATCACGGGGCGTTCCTGACGGGTGCGACGCCGGAAGCTTCCGGAGAAACCAGTCTCGATTGCCAGCCGGACTGCTATACCCCCCAGCCTCCGGCGACTGCGTGGTGATCCAACGGGGAATGTCGACGCCGTTCTCGGGGATTCCGGACAGGGCGCGGATGTAAAAGTATGATTTTTCGCGATCATTTTTCCATAAACACCTTCTGCCGCTCCCGACGGAACTGGCTCGGGGTGATGCCCTCAATCCGGGTGAATACTTTGTAGAAGTGATCGGCATTGCGGAACCCTGCTTCGACTGCGACATACTTCATCGGCGCATCAGTTTCGACGATGCGCCGCTTGGCGCGCTCAAGCCGTAGGCGGATGATCTCATCGGCGATGGTCCGGCCAATGGATACGTGGAAACGCCGTTCGAGCGAGCGAGGGTTGGTCGCCACCGCGGAGACGACCTCTTTCACCTCAATCCGCTTGTGGCTGTTCTCGGCAATGAACCGGAGAGCACGGCTCACTATCAGGTCACTGGCAGCGAACACATCAGTCGACTGGCGCGGCACCAGTTCGGCGGGTGGCACAAGGATCGGGCTGTCGGGTGCTTCACCGCCGGACATGAGATGACCGAGCAGTTCCGCTGCGCGGTGCCCCACCCTCGAGTAACCAACGTCGATACTGGTCAGGGACGGCAATGGAGCCTCACAAATGATTGATTCGTTGCCGCAACCAGCGATGGCGACATCTTGAGAGATGTAGAGGCCTTTGGCGCGGCAGACATCGATCAAGTAGCGGCAGTAGAGATCCTGGCTGACGAAAATGCCGATCGGAGGGTTCCAGTTATCGATCCAGTTCTCGAGTTGGGAAATGAAGCGCTCCCATCCGGCGGCGGTTCCTGCCAGATTGGTGTTGGGAAAGCGGTGGCTTGTGCATGGGAGGCCGTTTTTTTTCACGGCTTCTCTGAATCCCGCCCACTGGTCGCTCGAACTTTGGTCTCTCTGGTAGCCGAGGAATCCGACAAGGACGGGCCGCCGGAAATAAGCGAATTTCATCCGCATATCAAAGTGCGTGGAACACAATCGAAGATTGACTACAAGGGTTGCGTTAAGTCAGCTAACTAGGTAACCCAGATGGCACGCAGCTGGGACGAGAGTCCTCGAGTTCCAATCTGTTTCAATCTGTTTCAGCTATGCCTTCACAACTTAACGTCCTTGGAGAATCGAAGCCGCCCGAAGCGGTAAGGACTGCAACAGTCGGTGAACTGACACCGGATTTCATCGATTCGTTGCGGCAGGGATACCGCATGACGGAGATCGACCGGGCACGCCATAACGCGGTAACAAGCGGAGACATCAGCGAGCTTTCCCTGAACCGCGAGGTTCTGCGGGGCGATGATGGCCTCTTTAGTCACCGGATCAGAACGAAGGGGATCACGCATCAGAAGCAGTCTGGTTGTTGCTGGATGTTCGCTGCGCTCAACACGTTACGGCCGCAGATTATTCGTGAGTGCGGTGTGGAGGAGTTCGAGTTTTCCGTCACTTTCCTGCAGTTCTGGGACAAGATGGAGAGGGCTAACCTGTTCTTCGAGGCGGTGATCGAAGTGGGTGAAACCGATTTCCTCGATCGTGAATGGGAGTCGCTCAACCGCTCGGCTCTTGAGGACGGCGGATGGTGGAATTTTGTGGCGGGCTTGATTGAGAAATATGGAGTGGTCCCAACATCCGCAATGCCGGAGACGCACGGCAGTTCCAACACCGCCATCTTCAATCAGGTTTTCGGACGTCTTGTGCGGTCTCGCGCAGTAAAGATCATCGAGGCCCACGCAGGTGGCAGCGATGGGCATGCACAGCGAGCTCTGAAAGAAGATGCCTTACGCGAAGTGTATCGTTTCCTCGTAATCAATTTCGGTAAACCGCCCGAGGAGTTCGATTGGCGCTACAAGCGTTCCGAGGAAAAGAATTCGGATTTTTTGGATGGGGTCGAGGATCAGAAGCTTTCCAAGGCGGAAACCTTCACGCCAAGGTCGTTTTTCAAACGTTTTGTCGGGCGCTCGCTGGACCAATTCGTTTGCCTCTACAACGATCCAAAAAACGAGTTGAATCGGCACTACACGTTCCGCGGCGCAAGCAACATCGTCGGCACAAGGTGGATGAATTTTGTCAACATCGGCATGGCTCAAATGAAGGAGATCGCGATCGCTTCGATCCGCGCCAACGAGCCACTTTGGTTCGCAGTGAACATGGCTTACGACCAATCCAACAAGCTCGGGTTGATGCATGACCGACTCTTCGATTACGAGAGTCTGTTCGGTCTGGATCTTCCATTAGGCAAGGCCGACCGGGCGCGCTTCCATGCCGCTGCATCCAATCATGCAATGACCCTCATGGGGGTCGACCTCGACAAGGACGACAAACCGAAAAAATGGCTAGTGGAAAACAGCTGGGGAGTCGAAAAGGGTAAGGACGGCTGGTGGACCCTACATGATTCTTGGTTCGACGAACATGTCTACACGATCATTGTGCATAAGCGCCATGTTGCTGAGGAAATTCTCAAACATTTCGATGAGGAAGCTGCCGAGTTGCCGGCATGGTATCCCGGCGCGCCGGGAGTTAAATGAGAGAAGATGCAGTCGACTTCGGAGGCCGTTAGGAGATGTGCATTACAGAATTCCCTTTGATCTATCAGCTTCCAGGTTTTTAATCCGCTAGAGAGGTGCCAGACATCGATTCCACGAAAAACGACAGACTATTCAGATATGCCACCGCCAAAAAAGAAAACCGCCCCCGGTACGAACGTGTTAAGCCGTCCATCATCGATCCTTTTTCATGCCGATGCCCACGATCCGGACATGTTATATTTTAGTCGCTTCAGCGCGTTTGATCCGTATCTGGCGTTTTCTCACAATGGCAAGAAGATCGGTATTTCGCCCAGCATGGAGTTCGGCCGGATGAGATCTGAATCTGGTTTTGACGAGGTGCTCCTGCTTACCGATCTGCAGGAAGGTGCGGGGAAACGCTTTAAACTTCCGCATGGCAACAAGCCGGACGAGGCGCAGCTGGTTAGGCACATTGCGAAGGAATATGGGATCCAGGAGTTCCTTGTTGGGTCTAGATTTCCAGCGGGTCTTGGATTTGAGTTGAAAGACGCAGGGCTTAAAATATTCCCCGCAAAAACCGGTGAGTTGTTCCCTGAGCGGGAGCTGAAAACGGCCGCCGAGGTCGAAGCTCTGAGGAAGGGAAACGCGGCGAGTGCGGCAGGTTTCCGGATTGTGAAAAAAGCGCTTTCCGAATCCAAGATCAAAGGAGACAAACTCATCCACGAGGGGCGCGTCCTGACCTCGGAACGGCTGCGTGAACTGATTAGCCTAGCGGCGCTGGAAAAAGGCGCGATCGCTCTGCATACGATCGCCGCCGGCGGTGATCAGGCATGCGATTGCCACAACGCAGGCACCGGCCCGATCAAACCAAACGAGCTGATCGTGGTTGATATTTTCCCGCGCCGCGCTTCGGACGGCTACTGGGGTGATATGACCCGGACTTTCCTCAAAGGCAAAGCGAGTGACGACCAACGCAAACTGGTGCGGACCGTGAAACAAGCGCACCAACTTGGCATCGACATGGTCAAACCGGGCGTCTCCGGTGGCAAGGTGCACAATGCCGTGCAGGCGTTCTTCGACAAGGAAGGCTACGTCACTAAAAGAGACTGCGCGGAGCCGGAAGGTTTCTTCCACGGACTCGGGCACGGCATCGGGCTGGAGGTCCACGAAGCTCCGTTCATGCGCCAGTCCGCGACCTTCAAATTCAAGAAAGGCATGACCGTGACGATTGAGCCGGGCCTATACTACAAGGGCTTCGGCGGCTGCCGGATCGAAGACATGGTCCACGTCATCCCTGGCGGAAATGAATTGATTTCCAACGCTCCCTACAAATGGGAGATCGCCTGATTTGTGGTGCCGCCGGAGGCCGTGATGTGATTCAACTCGCATAAGGAGAAGGGTGTTTCCAACCCCTTTTCACAAGCGGAGTCTTCATTTCCGATCCTCCGCAAAGGGGTTGGGAAACGCCCTTCTCCTTACTGCTTTATCTCGAAACGGTAGGTTCCGCTGCCGAGTTACATGCGGTGAATTCCGTCCGGTCTTTCGAGAACCTTGATCTCCGGATGATCAGAAAGAGGCTTGCCTCCCTTGTCTAAAAACTGCCAGGCATGTTTTAAGGTTGTGGAGTTGGTTTGTGGTTGGTAGAAGGGTGTATGAATATGGCTGATGGCTTTAAGACAGGGGATTCTGGGGGTGAGCGGGTGTGGAGTCCGTTGGAGTTGGCGGAGGTGAAAACAGGGCCGCGGCTGGGGCAGATTCGGCG
>Ga0209390_10000909_pt1:0-57500 | contig 58563 bp, 47 predicted proteins | sample BON01_FD_187212 | JGI IMG/M metagenome (GOLD analysis project Ga0209390, IMG submission 187212) | Freshwater microbial communities from Lake Bonney liftoff mats and glacier meltwater in Antarctica - BON-01 (SPAdes) (version 2) | ecosystem: Environmental > Aquatic > Freshwater > Ice >...
TGCCTCCCGGAGGAGTCTGGGCCGTGTCTCAGTCCCAGTGTGGCTGATCGTTCTCTCAAACCAGCTACTGATCGTGGCCTTGGTAAGCCATTACCTCACCAACAAGCTAATCAGGCGTGAGCTCATCTTTAGGCAGTTGTTACTATTTTACCTCTCGGCATATGAAGGCTTAGCTACCATTTCCAGTAGTTATCCTTCTCCTAAAGGTAGATTCTCACGTATTACGCACCCGTTCGCCACTAGAGTTAAAAACTCTCGTTCGACTTGCATGTGTTAAGCATACCGCCAGCGTTCATCCTGAGCCAGGATCAAACTCTCCATGGTATTCTTTTTTTGCCAAAAATTAAATTTTTAATCTGTATAGATAATAACAGCTACATAAGAAATGTGTCAAGCTCCAAAGCATATTAAATTTTAAGAATTTCTACGCCTTCTTTAATTTACCGCTCGACTGACACATTGAGGACTTAAAGTTATTAGAGACGTTTTTGAAAAACGTCTCTAATAACTACACCTATATTTTAGCCTGCCTGTATTAACCACGCTGTGCTTCAGGTCGCACGGTCCACCACAAGTATATTGGTGAACGTTCTCCCGTGCGACTTTCATGGCGTTATTTCATAGATATAATTAAATAACTTTTAATCTATTGCCTTTTACGCTGCATAATCTTAGCGTGCACTTATAAAAAAGTCCACAAGCATAGATTGCTTGCGGACTTGAGGTTAGAGCATTACTCTAAGTCTTTACGGTTAGGGTTTCGAGATGGATCATTCGATAAGAATCCAAATGTGAAAAGTGAGACGAAAAAAATTACAACCGTGTAAACTAGGATTTTTAGTGTAAACATTGAGTAAAACAAAAAATTATAAATCGAACCCAACAATAATCAGTTCAGCAGATATCTAATCTTGCAAAACAAGCAGGAGGATTTTGCCGGTTCTAGTTGTATACGAAATAATTATAAAATAGGTTCTCTATTAGTGATGAAATTAGCCGAAGAACTATAAAGCTTATTGTGTAATAAAATCACTCCTCAGTGAAATCGCGCATTATTATCTGGAGTCTCGAAGAAGCTGTAATGATTGGGATCAGTGGATATCTCCCAATGGTAATCAAAAAGATAGCGTATAAAACTAGCCCGCCAACTCCAATCATAAACGAGGTTGAAATCAAACTACCAAGTATTGTAAGCCGTACCCAGCCTGGACTGAGTACGAATACTTGGCCGCTACAGGTGATTAGAACTTGCAGTAAAATTGCTTGAAGAACATTAAGACGTAAAAACCGCGATAGTCCTAAACGCCCTTCTGACATCGGTATACTGTTACGTGCGCAAAGCTGAAAAACTGCAAGTGTGATAACCAAGAAAACGTAAATATGACTTTGATAGAACAAGATCGGCGCGCTCAAGTATTTAAAATAAAACACTTGAAGAGTCAAGTCACCGCTGTATAAGAAAACACGGTCTCCAAAAAAGTAAAGAGTCTCAATCATTGGTAGACCGTACGCTAGCATGGATAATATTTTGTCTACAGCATACGGGAATCTTCTATAAGTCATATGTAACTGTTGTTAATTTTAAGTAGGGTTCAGAAATTAAGTGAATAAGCGCTTTAAACGGGCCGATTTACCCATGCGATCACGTAAGTAGTATAGCTTTCCACGTCGCACTTTAGCCGAACTGAGGATGTTAATCTCTTTGACCCAAGGCGAGTGAATTAAAAATACTTTCTCAATACCTCCGCCTTGGAACATTTTTCGAACTGTAATTGTAGAATTCGTGGGGTTATCATTACCATGCTTTGAAATGATTACGCCCTCGTAAACTTGGATTCTTTCTTTTCCTTTACCCTCGACACTCAGCTTAGGCAATTCCAAATAGATCGTTGCTTTAACCGAATCGCCAATCCGTAGTTGCGGCAGCTGGTCTTTTTTATAAAAAAAAATTGAATTTTTTACTGTTTTCTCTAAAAGGTTCATACTTTTCACTTCAAGCTAAATTGTTTATTTATTAATTTTTCTTGAACAATTGTTTTAATATTTACATAAATATCTAGTTATGTAAACACGCTTGTTTCTTATTTCAACTTAGTCAGCACTTTTTCTCTCATAAATGCCATTTTAAATCAGTCCTTAAAAACCAGCACCATTGATTTATTCAAGGAATCTTACCAAGATATTAACCTTAGATTTGACTTGAAGCAAGTGTAACTTTACCTGAATCTGCCCATTCCATTAACTGTTTCATTTCCTTGCTCTTAGTTACTGCTAATGGTACGGTGCGTTGCGCCGCAATCAAAAGGTCATCAGTTGTAAATTCACGGTGCTCGCTAAAACCAATTCTCATTGCTTCAATTACTACCTGCTCAATTTCTGCCCCTGAGAAATTTTTCGTCACTTTAGTTAATAAGTCTAATTCGCTCACAATAACCTTGTCTGGTCTTGCTTTATTCAGGTGCACTTGGAAAATTGCCTGCCTCTCTTCGAAGCTTGGTAAAGTAAGAAAAAACACCTCATCGAATCGGCCTTTTCGAATTACCTCAGGTGGAATCCAGTTAATATTGTTGGCTGTTGCGACAACAAACACCGGCGACGTTTTTTCAGATAACCAAGTGATGAACGTTGCTAATATACGATTTGTTGTTCCATTATCTCCGCTATTTTGCGAACTTGCAAATGCTTTATCAATCTCATCTACCCATAAAATACAAGGTGATAAGGCTTCTGCAATTGTAATCATTTTACGGATCCGAGACTCCGACTGTCCAACTAACGAAGCAAACAATCGTCCAAAGTCTAGTCGGAGCAGCGGTAAATTCCATTCTTTCGCAATTACTTTAGCAGCTAGAGATTTCCCTGTACCTTGTACCCCCACTAAAACTAAACCTTTAGGGTAAGGTAAACCATAATTTACCGCTGCTATTGAAAATGCGTTGGAGCGGATATTCAACCAACGTTTGAAATTATCCAGGCCCCCAAGATCTGCTAGAGTCTTATCGGCGAGGCAAAATTCAAGCAGCTGGGTTTTTTGGATAATTTGTTTCTTTTCTTCCAAAATTAGTGAAGAGCTTGAATCATTTATTTCACCACATTGCGCAATTATTTTCGACAGCACTCGGCGAATGCGCTCCATGGATAAACCTTGGCATGCAACAGTTAAATTCCCTATTTTTGAGTCCGCTATTGGTTGTTGAAGAGACGTCACCAGACGACTTAACTCGTCAAAAATTTCTTGGTAAGAGGGCAGCGGGAATTCCACGACGGTAATTAAATCTTTAAGCGAATCTGGGACTACTAGCTCGGGTGAGACAATAATAATATTTTTAGGCTGCGTTTTTAAGCTTTTACTTAGATTTTTCAGTTTTCGGACAATTGAAAAATCTTTTAAAAAATTGTCATAATCTTTTAAGATAAAAACAGCACCCGTCTCAGAAGTAAGCTTTTCAGGTAGCTCTAAGGCTTCTAGCGGGTTTCGGGCGGCGAAGCCACTATCGTTGGGGTTTCCTTTATACCCGTCAATAAAGTCCCATGTGTAACAAGTACGCGACAGGTATTTTTTAGTGCTATATTTAATAATATATTCAATCCGCTCTTCTTCAGGCGTCACTATATAAACAAGAGGGTACCGCGCTTTTAATAGTAGGATGAAATCACTTAAAAAATTCATTTTTTTCTTAACACACTACGAATTACTTATGGGGTCGGAATTAGAATTAGCCGACTGACCCCTCTAATTTTAAATTCAACAGACGATCAGCCTCTGATGCGAACTCGAACGGGAGTTGGTTAAAAACCTCTTTACAGAAGCCGTTAACCATTAAGGCCACAGCTTCTTCCGTATTAATTCCACGCTGTAATAAATAAAATAGTTGCTCCTCAGCAATTTTCGACGTAGAAGCCTCATGTTCAATTTTTGTATCGCTATTTTGAACTTCGATATACGGAAATGTATTAGCGCTTGCATTTTTTCCAAGTAACAGAGAGTCGCACTGTGAATAATTTTGCGTATTTGAAGCCTTTGGACCAATTTTAACAAGCCCTCTGTAGCTATTTTTTGAATGACCTGCTGAAATACCTTTTGAAATAATTCGGCTTCTGGTGTTTGGGCCAAGATGAACCATTTTTGTACCTGTATCTGCCTCCTGATAATTTGTAGTTAATGCAATTGAATAAAACTCCCCAATAGAGGAATCACCAGCTAGAATACAACTTGGATATTTCCAAGTAATAGCTGAGCCTGTTTCTACCTGTGTCCATGAAATTCGAGAGTTGCGTCCACGGCATAATCCGCGCTTTGTGACGAAATTATAAACTCCTCCAACTCCATTCTCGTCTCCAGCGTACCAATTTTGTACAGTTGAATATTTTATACAAGCATCGTCAAAGGCGATTAGCTCCACAACGGCAGCATGCAGTTGATTACTACTAAACTGAGGTGCGGTGCACCCTTCTAAGTAACTAACTTGACTTCGCTCTTCAGCTACGATTAGCGTTCGTTCAAATTGCCCCGCTTCCTCGTTGTTGATACGGAAATAAGTTGAGAGTTCCATTGGGCAGGAAACATCTTTTGGGATATAACAAAACGAGCCGTCGCTAAACACAGCAGAGTTTAAAGCGGCAAAAAAATTGTCCCCCACTGGAACAACACTACCTAGGTACTCTTGGATTAAGTTAGGGTAATTTTCGACAGCCTCCGCAAATGAGCAAAAGATGACACCGGCTTTTTGCAGTTGAATTTTAAACGTTGAACCGATTGAAACACTGTCGAAAACGGCGTCAACAGCAACATTGCTTAAACGTTTTTGTTCCGTCAATGAAACTCCTAGCTTTTCAAACGTTGCTAGAATCTCTGGATCCACTTCGTCTAGGCTCCCTAACTTTTTTTTTGTTTTCGGTATCGAATAATATTGAATCTCCTGATAATTAATAGGTGGGATTCCTAAATACGCCCAATCGGGGCTCGGCATTTTTTGCCACTGAGAAAAAGCATTCAGCCTGAACTTTCTCAAAAATTCAGGGTCATCTTTTTTGTTACTTATTTGAACAACGGTATCTAGATCAATTCCTTTTGGAAAACTTTCATTTTCAATATTAGTTTTAAAGCCATACTTATATGGCGTAATAACAAACTCTTCCAGTAATTTTTCAGAATCAGTCACCTGTTTTTCCATAATTAATAATGAGACAATTTAATTAGTGATTTTAAAAATTTTTATTTTTTTCTGCGAAAATTGTTGGGCGTAGTTTATTATCGCACAATTACTTAGAATATTTTAACCTGCCTATTAATTACATATTAGCCAACGTAGCACAAAAATCCTCTGCAAACCCAATCGCCAAAAATCCCATAAGTGGTGATAGATCTAAGGGGCCAATTGCTGGCATAACCCCCCGCCAAAATCGGAGGTAAGGATTGGTCAGTCTAACTAAAGTAAAAAATGGTTGTGAATATAAATTTAAACTTGGGAACCATCCCAAATAGACACGAATGATTAATGTCGCTTGGTAAAATCGTAAAAAACCATAAACGCTCAGAGCTACTGATTCAGTTGTAAAGAATGACACCATGTGAGAAAGAAGAGTTAGTTCTAATTAATTTAAACTTTAGAAAAAATAGTTAGATAAATAAATCTATACATAAATTGTACCATAATACATAAATTTATATGCGTAAAAAATTTGCGAGCTAGTGAAGAGACTTGAACTCATAACCGACTGATTACAAATCAGTTGCTCTACCAATTGAGCTACACCAGCTTAGTGCTACGTATATAATACCAAATAATTTTGAAATGTAAATACTAAAATTTGCACGACTACGCTAGACAAGAGATAAATTGGTAATTTACAATGTTATCGTATAGTTTAGAGGACTTGTTCCGCTTAGCTAAAGCATTAAATATTTGAAATCTAATATAATTGTTAAGTGGCTAAAAAAGGAGCAAGAGTTCAGGTTACCTTAGAACATAGAAGTGAACAAGGTGTCTATCGCTATCATACGACGAAAAACCGTCGTAATACAACAGAACGTATAGAATTAAAAAAATATTCACCGGTAACGAAAAAACACGAAATTTTTAGGGAAATTAAATAAAAGTCAAGTATGTACAGTAATTCAATTAAAGCCGGCGTAAACGAAGAAGTAAATAGCTCCTTAAATTATAAAGACGTAAGTATCTTAAGTAATTTTGTAAATGAGCAAGGAAAAATTCTTCCTCGCCGCTTGACAGGCTTAAAATCGAAGCAACAAAAACAAGTGACAAAGCTTATTAAGCAAGCTCGAATTGCAGCTTTACTACCTTTTGTGATAGGTAAAAACTAATTTGCAGTTATTCCGAAATCTTATGCTACAATTATAGTTAATGGCGAAGTATTCTATTAGAACGTTGTTTTTAACTAACTTAAATTAAATTAAACTTATGACACCATCATTAAGCGCTTTTTTAAGTAGCATAATCTTAGCAATCATAGTTGTTGTAGTTCCAATTTGTGCAGCACTTGTATTCGTTAGTACAACCGATAAAATTGTAAGATCATAAAAAACTGGATTTCTTATGAAATCCAGTTTTTTGTTTTTATGCTTGGTGATCTTAGTGCTAAGTTAAAAGTTCATTTCAGCCGCTTGAACCTTCTCAAATTGCTTTTTCTTTAACACGAGAAGAATTTGTGCGATTGTCACTGTGAAGAAAAAGGCGATCATTCCTTTTACGCGGTTAGGATTTTGTAGAATAATCTCCGTTTCAGTTTGGCCGAAACCACCAACATTCGGGTCGTATGTAAGCGCTTGATCGGCCTTAATTAGATCTCCTACTTTAATATTTACCTTCAAACCAGCTGGAATCATTTGAAAAACGGATTCCCCACTTATAGATTGAACAACAACGTTTGTTTTTCCTTTATCAGCAACTTCAATTGATATTACTTTACCAGTAGCCGTAGACGTAAACACGGTGTTATTACTTTTTTCGCCACTCGGGTAAACTTGACCACGCCCACGATTTGCTCCCACGTAAATTGGGTAGTTCAAGTAGTGAACACTCTTATCCTGTGCTGGATCCGGTGATAAAATTGGAAAAATAATTTCGCGATTCTTATCTCCTAGAATAGGCCCAACCACCAGGATATTTGGTCTACTTTTACTGTATGGCTGAATGAAAACTCCCTTCGTTTTCTCTTTGATTTCACTGGAAATACGTTCTTTTGGTGCTAGTTTGAAACCTTCAGGTAGAATCAACACAGCACCAACATTTAGCGGTCCCGGCGCACCTGTTGCTGTTACTTGTTTTACGCTAGTATCATAAGGAATGCTTACAACCGTCTCAAACACCGTGTCGGGTAAAACTGCTTGAGGCACCTCGATTTCTGCCGCCTTTTGTGCTAAGTGACAATTTGCACATACGATCCGGCCTGTAGCTTCACGTGGATTGTCATACGCCTGTTGTGCAAATACGGGGTAAGCATTAGCCATCTTAGGGAACATAAATGACCCGAAAAGGCTTACGCTAATAAAAGTGACTTTAAAGAAGTTTGAAATCTTCATGTAATTGAAAAGCGATCTAAGTATATTTCTTACATATTCCATTATATACGCAATACTAACACAATACCACTATATTTGTGCTAAATCATTGTATAGATTTACTTCCCTAGTAAAATTAATAAACTGGCCCCACTCAAATATAGAGTTAATAATGCCCCAGATAATAAAATTTGCGTAATCGGATCAGTCGATGGTGTAATAATAGCACCAAGAATAGTGGAGATAACAACAACATACTTCCAAGCTCCCAACATCGCTTTTCCAGAAATAATCCCCAGCAAGCCAATAACCACCTGGACTACAGGTACTTGAAAAGCTAAACCGGTCGAGAAAATTAAAACAGCCACGAAATTAAAATATTGGTCGAATGACCAGAATGGTTCTACTACTTCGGCCCCATAGGCAATAAAAAAATTTAGCGCTGCTGGGACTAAAAAAGCATATGAAAACCATAGACCCCCACCAAAAAGAACCCCCGAACCAAGAGTCATTGGTAGCACAATATCTCGTTCTTTTCGCGTTAGCCCAGGTAACGTATACAATAAAAGCTGATAAAGAATAAATGGGCTACTAATCAGGGTACCGCAAAAAAATGCTATTTTTACCGAGGCGAAAAAATATTCGCCCGGTGAAAATTGTAAGAATTTTATACCCTCAGCAGGGGCTTGGAAAATCTTAACAATTTCTTTCACATCCGCAAAACAAAAAACGGTAAAGCTGCTCAGTAAAATTAGACAGAAAATTAATCGTTGACTAAATTCTTCGATATGTTCAGACAACGCCATCTCATCATCGGTTAATAAATTTGATCGAACCGGTAAGACACCATATTCTTGATTGAACTTTGTTGGAAGGCTTTGTTCCATAGGGGCTTTAAGGTTATTAATTTAATTATTTCGAATTACTTTTATCAACTATTATACATTCCGTCGTAAGAACCATACTGGCAATAGAAGCGGCATTTTGTAACGTTGAACGTGTCACTTTAGCGGGGTCAATAATTCCAGCTTGGTACATATCAACAATTTCATTTTTTGCAGCATCGTAACCCATTTCAAACTTCGATTCTTTAATACGCTCGACAATAATTGCGCCGTTTTCCCCTGCATTGAAAGCAATTTTTTTCAATGGGGCTTGAAGTGCTTTCTCAACAATTAATGCACCAATAAGTTCGTCGCCGGTTAGAATCTCATTAGCCCATTCTAGTAATTCCGCTGCGATATGCACGAGAGTCGCGCCTCCACCAGGAACGATTCCTTCTTCTACAGCAGCCTTTGTCGCATTGACAGCATCTTCGAGTCTTAGTTTACGATCTTTCATCTCTGTTTCAGTCGCTGCACCTACTTTAATAACCGCAACACCTCCGGTTAACTTAGCAAGACGCTCTTGTAGTTTTTCTTTTTCATAGGATGAGTCGGTTGTTTCCATCTGACGACGTAATTGCTCGCAACGTGCAAATACCTCTTGCTTGTTACTATCGGAAATAATTGTTGTGCTTTCTTTTCCGACAATAACACGTCGGGCGGTTCCCAAGTACTCAATTTCCATACGGTCTAAACTAAGACCTGCATCTGCGGTTATTAATTTTCCGCCTGTTAAGACTGCCAAATCTTGAAGGATTGCTTTTCTACGGTCCCCAAAACCAGGTGCACGGACAGCTACTACATTTATAATCCCTCGTATTTTATTGACAATGAGAGTTGCTAATGCTTCTTTCTCAACGTTATCACTAATAATCAATAATGGCTGGTTTGTTTTGGAAACGAGTTCTAAGGTAGGAACCAAATCCTGTTTAACTAAGGTAATTTTTTTATCAGTCAGTAAAATATATGGGTTATCTAATACCACTTCCATCCGTTCCGTATTGGTCACGAAATACCCAGAAATAAAACCGCGATCAAACCCCATCCCTTCCGTAATTTCAAGTTCTGTCGCTGTGGACTTACTTTCCTCAAGGGAAATTAGACCCTCACGTCCAACTTTATCAATGGCACTTGCAATGAGTGCTCCCACTTCAGCATCGTTACCAGCCGAGATCTGAGCCACTTGAGTAATATCAGAAAGATTTTCAATTGGTCTCGCATAATCCATAACTTTACGGACGACAAATTGCGTTGCTTTTTCAATTCCGCGCTTTAAAACAATGGGGTTAGCTCCAGCTGCCACATTTCGCATCCCTTGTTTAATAATTGCGTAAGCTAATACTGTGGCTGTTGTTGTTCCGTCACCTGCGACATCGTTAGTCTTTGATGCGGCTTGCCTAATTAAAGAAACACCCGTGTTCTCTAATGTATCGGCTAAGTTGATTTCTTTTGCGATTGTTACACCGTCGTTAACAATTTGGGGAGTGCCATATTTTTTCTCCAATACGACATTGCGGCCCTTTGGGCCAAGCGTTACCGACACAGCTTCCGCGAGGATATCCATTCCCTTTTCTAATGCTTTACGTGCATCTTCTTGATATAAAATGGTCTTTACTGCCATGTCACTATTATTGTTGTGAATGATTAACTTGCTAACAATTCTCTTCATAAAATCTTACTTAATCTGGCTCAGGCTGGACTTGAACCTGCGACCTTGGGCTTATGAGTCCCCTGCTCTAACCAACTGAGCTACTGAGCCATACGCTAATGATATATTGTAACGCCAGAATTTGCAAGTTGAATAAACTACCCCGCGATCCTTAAAACATAAAAAGTTAATCCTTTCTCCATCGTTTTTCAAGCAACTCAAGAAGCTTCAGGAATCAATCATTTAGGGGATCCGTTTGCGGGGTAATGGTAAACAGCTATATTAATTGCGGATCTAGAACATTTATAAAAATTCCCGATTAACTTGTGTAAAATAAGAAATTGTAATAAGATGTTGTTTAGTTACGGGATGTAGCGCAGCTTGGTAGCGCACCTGCCTTGGGAGCAGGGTGTCGCAGGTTCAAATCCTGTCATCCCGACTTTTAAAATTTGCGGAATTACTGCTCGTGACTTTCATTTGTCTACTTCTATTATTTCACCAAGGTACTATAGATTACTACCGGTCATTTGAAACCTATTATAATGGCCCCCCGCGTCTTCCTCCATCAGAATTTAAAGACATTATTATATTACCCGCCTCCAGCGAGAGTTATAATTTCGATTTGGTCCTTATTTTTAATGAGGACTTGCCCCCACTGCTCTTTAGGTAGGATACAGCCATTATAGTCAATTATGATTAGCCCGGTATTAAAACCCAAGTAAGTTAACAAACTGTGGGCTGAAAGAGACCCGTCATATTCGTAGAGTGAGCCATTAATTAGTACAATTTTCTCAAGCATTTTTAGGAGGTAAAAGTATTTTAGTTATTTTGCAAAACTTACTTCGTAATTAAAGCTATAATCTACTACATAAGTTAATTCTAAAGATGTTAATGAGTGAATTCGTTAAACCATACAATAACGACCCTTTCGTCGGCAACCTATCAACGCCAGTAACAACTTCAACTGCGACAAAACTATACCTTGGTAACCTGCCGATTTACCGAAAAGGTCTTTCTCCCTTATTACGCGGGCTAGAAATTGGTATGGCGCATGGGTATTTTTTAATCGGTCCTTTTTATATTTTAGGTCCCCTTCGTAATTCACCGAATGCTTTACTAGTTGGTTTCTTATCAGCCTTTGGTTTAATTGTCATTTTAACAATTGGGTTAACAATTTATGGTTTAGCCTCATTTCAAGATAAGGGAGCTCGCACGGGTGACTTAGAATCTCAGATTGTTCCAGACTCTGGAAAAAATTTAGAGTCGTCAAAAGGTTGGCGCAATTTTACTAGCGGCTTTTCAATTGGTGCTTTAGGTGGGGCTAGCGTAGCTTACGCACTCCTCGATAATATCAAATTTTTTGCTTAAAAAAAGACAGGCGAATGATAAATAGAATTCGCCTGTTTAAACTTCACTGGATATTTTAATTGAAGTAATTAATACAAAGTGTTAATAAGTAAAAAGCACTTATTAAAACCCAAGTAAAGTTTCGTAAAAATTTTTGACTCTCGGTGATGCTCGAGAACATGAGGGTCAAACTATTGTTCCCAATACCGTTTGTTGAGCTTTTAGGGTCCGTCGATAAAATAATGATAATAATCAACAAACTAATTAAAAGCCATATACTCTCATATATGCTCATGATTTCGTGTTCTAACTAAGGTAGCTAATGAGATTAAGATTATTCACCTTGAATTTTTAGAAGACCGAACCCAACGCTTAAGCCGGTTAGCACTAATGCCCACATGATGCCAGCAACAGTAAAAATCTCTTTGCTCATTTTTTTGATATTTGTTTTAAATCGACGTGTACATCTTTCGACTGTTCTAAATACCTCTTAGAAACCATTTCTTCCCCAAACAACTAATGCTAGTGAGAAGCTAAACATAACCATGAGAGACGACCACCCTAAACTTAATATATCCATGACTTTTTTATCCTACCTTATACTAGTTGGAATTATATCACGAGCTAGCTTCTATTGTAACATTTATGTTTATGGCGGCAAATCTGGGCATTAATTAAAAAAAGGAGAGGATGGGATTCGAACCCACGGTACACGTTAAAGCGTACGTCAGATTAGCAATCTGAAGCTTTCAACCACTCAGCCACCTCTCCGCCCGCTATAAATAGAGGCCAAAACCACGCCCTGAAGGACTTGAACCCTCGACATCAGGTTTTGGAAACCTACGTTCTACCAACTGAACTAAGAGCGCAAAAAACATCTATCGATGCTGCAGGGTAATCTTATCAAACATTTGACCTGCAGTCAACCGAGCCTCTATTTAAAATATACTTTCTCTAGTATCTGGTGATCAATGAATTTTTAACAACTTTTTAGTTTGCAGCAAGAGAAACAAAGGAAGTTGACTTCACTTTCTCAAACTTAACAGTACCTTCTTTTAGAGCAAATAAGGTGTAATCTTTACCAACCCCGACGTTAGCGCCCGCTTTAAATTTTAAACCGCGCTGTCGAAGTATGATTCCGCCAGCTTTAACAGCTTGGTTCCCATAAACCTTGACTCCTAGTCGTTTTGAATTAGAGTCGCGGCCGTTCTTTGTACTTCCTGCCCCTTTTTTGTGAGCCATAATTAATTTTATATTAGATAAAATACCACTGCTAGATTAACAATCAAGCTTGAGAAGTGTCAAGTTCCTAGAATGACCACAACCTTTTTTTCATGGAAGAGTCGGCGGATTTTTAATCGTGAAAAAGGCACCAACACCATTCGACCTTTACAGTGTTTCAAAGAGTTCAGTCTAGTAAAAAACTAGACTGGACTCTAGATACTATGATGTACGGAAAATATCCGTTATAGGTTACCCCGCTTGAAATAAAGTAGGAAAATAATAGCTGGTCCTGAAAGAAGAACTAATGCCAGGCTCAGAAGCTGAGCGATAATGTTCCAGTTAATCATATAAAAATATGGCGTAAATTAATCTTTACCTTATAAAAATAATTATACTATTGTTTGTAACAAATAGCGTACCAAATTATAAAACTTATCATGAGCAGATTACTTAAAATCCTACGACGGGAGAGGTAAATTAAAAACGGAATATTTCCCCATCACCCCAATTTTGGTCCTTCTGATCATCATACATCTATGATACTATGGTAGTTATCAAAGAAATTGTTAAACTCATTTTAGAGGTTAATGTTTGAGCGCTTCACAGAAAAAGCAATTAAAGTTATTATGCTGTCACAGGAAGAAGCTCGAAGATTAGGTCACAATTTTGTTGGTACAGAACAAGTCTTATTAGGTTTAATTGGTGAAGGGACTGGTATCGGGCCTAAAGTTCTAAAAGCAATGGACGTAAACTTAAAAGATGCGCGTATTGAAGTCGAGAAGATTATTGGCCGCGGTTCTGGTTTTGTTGCAGTTGAAATTCCTTTTACACCGCGTGCCAAAAGAGTTCTAGAATTGGCGCTAGATGAGGCCCGGCAACTTGGTCACAATTACATCGGAACTGAGCACCTTTTACTAGGCCTAATCCGTGAGGGTGATGGTGTAGCAGCCCGTGTGCTTGAAAATTTAGGTCTTGATTTATCTCGCGTACGCAGTGCAGTTATTCGAGCTCTCGGTGACGGGGCTGAAATTCCCTCGGGCGGAAACGCCAGTCGCAGTAAAACGCCTACACTTGATGAATTTGGCGTTAACCTCACACAAAAAGCAACGGAGGGAAGGTTAGATCCAGTTGTTGGACGTAGTAAAGAAATTGAACGCGTCATCCAAATTCTTGGGCGTCGTACGAAAAACAACCCAGTTTTAATTGGTGAACCAGGTGTAGGTAAAACTGCTGTTGCGGAAGGCCTAGCACAGCGAATTATAAACCGAGATATTCCGGATACCTTAGAAGATAAATTAGTGATAGCACTTGATATCGGCCTTCTAATCGCGGGTACAAAATACCGGGGCGAATTCGAAGAACGTCTAAAAAAGATTATGGATGAAGTGCGGGTCGCTAACAACATCATTTTAGTCATTGACGAGGTTCACACATTAATTGGTGCAGGCGCTGCTGAAGGTGCTATTGATGCGGCTAATATTCTAAAACCCGCCTTATCACGAGGCGAACTTCAATGTATTGGTGCTACGACAATTGAAGAATATCGTAAGCACATTGAAAAAGATGCAGCACTAGAGCGACGTTTCCAACCAGTTATGGTTGGGGAACCAAGCGTTGCAGAAACTATTGAAATTCTATATGGTCTGCGTGACCGTTATGAGCGTCATCACAAACTGATAATATCTGATGAAGCAATAGCGGCCGCAGCAAAATTTGCGGATCAGTACATTGCGGACCGTTTCTTACCGGATAAAGCTATTGATCTAATTGATGAGGCAGGCTCTCGTGTTCGACTACTGAATTCCCAACTTCCAGCAGCGGCGAAAGTCTTAGATCAAGAATTACGTATTCTTACAAAATCGAAAGAGGCCGCTGTTCGTGCCCAAGACTTTGAGAAAGCAGGAGAAATACGTGAGCGCGAAATGGAAATCAAAGCTCAGATTAACGCGGTTATTCAAATTGCCAAAGGCCCAGAAGCTTTACTCACTCCAGTGGTAACAGAAGAAGATATTGCTGAAATTGTTGCTGCTTGGACAAGTATTCCAGTTAATAAGTTAACAAAGAGTGAATCAGAAAAATTACTCCAAATGGAAGCAACTCTTCATAATCGTATCATTGGCCAGAATGAAGCTGTGGTTGCTGTTTCCCGAGCAATCAGACGTGCTCGTGTGGGTTTAAAGAATCCGAACCGACCAATTGCTAGTTTCTTATTCTCTGGCCCAACTGGAGTTGGGAAGACGGAGCTAACGAAGGCTTTAGCAGCTTATTTCTTTGGTTCTGAGAATGCGATGGTGAGACTAGATATGTCAGAATTTATGGAGCGTCATACAGTTTCAAAATTAATCGGTTCACCACCTGGGTATGTTGGTTATAATGAAGGCGGGCAATTAACCGAAGCTGTACGCCGTCGTCCATATACTGTTGTACTATTTGATGAAGTTGAGAAGGCTCATCCAGATGTTTTCAACTTAATGTTACAGATTTTTGAGGATGGTCGCTTAACTGATTCAAAAGGCCGTACAATTGATTTTAAGAACACGCTGCTTATCATGACGTCGAACATTGGTTCGAAAGTTATCGAAAAAGGTGGCGGCGGTTTAGGTTTTGAATTATCTGGTGATCAAGATAATTCAGCTTATAACCGTATTAAATCACTCGTAAATGAGGAGCTAAAACAATTCTTTAGACCAGAATTCTTAAACCGTTTAGATGAAATTATTGTGTTTCGTCAATTAACAAAATCTGAAGTTGGTGACATCGCCGAGATCATGTTAAAAGAAGTATTTCAACGAATTTCTCTTAAGGGCATCCAACTTGAGGTAACTGATCGTTTTAAGGCCAGATTAGTTGATGAAGGTTACAACCCTGCGTACGGAGCTCGACCATTACGTCGAGCAGTAATGCGACTATTGGAAGACAGCCTCTCTGAAGAAGTATTAACAGGCCGTCTTAACTCAGGCGATACAGCTGTCGTTGATGTGGATAGAGGCGGAAAAGTGCAGGTATTAGCAGGGGAAAAGTTTGATGTCCTTCAGGGAGCCTAAATTTGACCAATTCCGTTTTTAATTCGTAAAAATGCATTACGTAACACAGCGTGCTTCGTAATGCATTTTTATTAGTCTGATAAATTAGGCTACCGCTTGTAAACGTGCTTTCGCTTTACGTAACTCAGTCGTGGCTTCAATTTTTTCTTTTTTTGTTATCGCTTCGTCAACCGTTAATGTAATTTTCTCTAGAGCTGCTTGTGCTGCTGTTGAGTCAATTGACGTGCCTTCTTCGGCACCGTTACAAAGAATTGTGACACTGTTGTTTTCGACTTCTGCGAACCCTTCCATTAAAACGAAAGAAACCCAGTTGCCACTAGTTTTTAAACGCATAACACCAATATCTAGCGCTGTTAGTAAAGGCGCATGGTCCTTTAAAACCCCTAACTGCCCCGTACTACTGGGAAGAATCAATTCTTCTGCATTAGCGTCCCAGACTACACGATCTGGTGTGATTACACGAATATTCAGATTCATACTACTTATTTAGCGTTAATTTTTGCAGCTTTTTCGACTGCTTCTTTAATATCCCCTACTAAGTAAAACGACTGCTCTGGTAAGTCATCGAATTCACCGTCTAAAAGTCGGTTAAAACCGTCAATACTATCCGCTAAAGATACATACTTACCTGGTGAACCTGTAAATACCTCCGCTACGAAGAATGGCTGTGATAAGAAACGCTCGACTTTACGTGCACGTGAAACAGTTAGACGATCTTCCTCAGAAAGTTCATCGAGACCTAGAATTGCAATAATATCTTGCAGCTCTTTGTAGCGTTGAAGTGTCTCCTTAATACGCTGAGCCGTTGCGTAGTGTGTATCACCAACAATTTCTGGTTGAAGCATTGTTGATGTTGAATCAAGTGGGTCTACTGCAGGGTAAATTCCTTTTGATGCTAAACCACGTGACAGTACCGTTGTTGCGTCGAGGTGTGCAAATGTAGTTGCTGGAGCTGGATCTGTTAAATCGTCCGCGGGTACGTAAACGGCCTGGATTGAAGTGATCGAACCTTCTTTTGTTGATGTAATACGCTCTTGTAGAACCCCCATCTCCGTCGCAAGCGTAGGCTGGTATCCAACTGCAGACGGCATTCGGCCTAGTAGTGCGGATACTTCTGAACCAGCTTGCACGAAACGGAAAATGTTATCGATGAACAGTAAAACGTCCTGCTTGTTTACATCACGGAAATACTCCGCCATTGTTAACGCTGTTAAACCAACGCGCATACGTGCACCTGGTGGTTCATTCATTTGCCCATAAACCAGGGCAACTTTTGAGTTCTCTAATTTTTTCTCATCGATTACGCCAGATTCTTTCATTTCCGCGTAAAGATCGTTCCCTTCACGTGTACGTTCACCTACACCACCAAAAACGGATACACCACCGTGTGCTCGGGCGATGTTGTTGATTAATTCCATGATTAGTACAGTTTTACCTACACCAGCACCACCGAATAGCCCAATTTTACCACCTCGCTTATAAGGGGCTAGAAGGTCCACAACTTTAATACCTGTCTCAAATACTGATGGTTTTGTGTCTAAATCTACAAAAGCTGGAGCAGCGCGGTGAATTGGTAGACCAGAAGTAGCATTACATGGACCAAGCTCATCAACTGGTTCACCTAAAACGTTAAAAATACGACCTAGAGTTGCAATACCTACCGGTACCGTAATTGGCGCACCTGTGTTTGAAACAGTTGCACCACGTTTTAAACCATCTGTTGTGGTCATAGAAACAGCGCGAACCTTGTTGCTACCTAGAAGTTGCTGCACTTCACAGGTAATACTAGTGTCACCTTCACCAATAACGATTGCACTATAAATTGTTGGTAATTGTCCATTTGGGAACTCAACGTCCACAACCGGACCAATAATTTGTGAAATAAATCCAGTTTTTGCAGCTGTATCAACCATAATTAAAATCTTTAAACAAGAATTTTTTTGCATGTTGATTGACAAAATTTCGAAACTTTAACGATTTATCCAACGCGTTAAAGTTTTAGGTTTTAACCCTCTGATTTTTACTCTAGAGGGCTAAATAGGGTCTGTTATTTAATCACAGTGAATGTAACTATCTAAACCCGACTGATGCTTGCCAAACGAACGCCAGTAATAGAAAGAATACTGGAATGGCTGGCATTACGTCAACAATTGGTCGAAATGCTGAATAAGGTTCAGGTAGAGCAGATAATAAGAGATTTACATTCATTTGAATATGAAATTTATTAGAAAGACTAAACTTTATAATATTATAGAATATATCGCGATTATAATAAGAAATATCAAGGGTTTTTGAGCATAAAGTATTCATGAATATCAATACAAGTTCGAAAAAACCTGAATTATGTTATACAATGGTCATTATTATTAAAGTTAAAAACGAGAAAAAGTAACATGATTGGAATTCTCCCATTATTTGTTGTTCTTCTTATAATCGTATCTTTTGTTATGGTTGTTGCCGTACCCGTTATATTAGCAACACCAGGCGAATGGGAAAAATCGCAGTCTATCGTGTGGAGTGGTTCAGGTTTATGGTCAGCACTAGTTGTCCTAACAGGTCTTTTTACGGCAGTACCTGCGTAAACGTCCGAACGACAAAAAGCGAAAAAATCAGACTTACATACCGAGTAAGTCTGATTTTTCTAACTCCACTTTGACTCCAAGTAAAAAATACTTATACTAATTCAGCGTAGCCTTAAGGCAATATATTAATACACTAGTTGCTTCAAAAACTGCTTGAAGCTCCCCAGGTAGGATTTGAACCTACGACAAACCGGTTAACAGCCGATCGCTCTACCCCTGAGCTACTGAGGAAATTACACCACTGACTCAGTGTATCTTCATTGACCCTCTTTTGTCTAGAGTCAAAAACCAGGTCGTTGCAAAACTTGATCTGCCTTTGCACTTCGGTCAGTTTAACATTGGCATGACAAACTCATAAACGACGCCCGAACGGACTAAAAAAAGAACGCAGCTTATCGACGAGCGGGTGACGCGATTCGAACGCGCGACATCAACCTTGGCAAGGTTGCGCTCTACCCCTGAGCTACACCCGCTTCTTACCTACACCCATTGTACTAAACTATCAACTATTTGGCAATTAAATTTTAATTGCTTAATATTTTAAGTAAAAAAGTGCTCGTTTCATTATAGAATGTATTACAGTAACATTACATACGTAATTTTTTACTTGTAAGAAAGTTAAGAATTTTTCTAAAGGAGGAAAAGATTAATGGCACTACCTTGGTACCGTGTTCATACAGTAGTTTTAAATGATCCAGGCCGCTTAATTGCTGTCCACTTAATGCACACAGCATTAGTGGCTGGTTGGGCTGGTTCCATGGCTTTATACGAGCTTGCAGTTTTCGATCCTTCAGACCCTGTCCTTAACCCGATGTGGCGTCAAGGAATGTTTGTAATGCCATTCATGGCGCGCCTTGGAGTGACTGACTCATGGGGTGGTTGGAGTATCACCGGAGAAAGTGTTTCAAACCCAGGAATTTGGAGCTTTGAAGGTGTTGCATTAACGCACATCGTTCTATCTGGTTTATGTTTCCTAGCAGCCATTTGGCACTGGGTATACTGGGATCTTGAATTATTTAGAGACCCGCGGACAGGCGAGCCAGCGTTAGACCTTCCAAAAATTTTCGGAATCCACTTATTCCTAGCAAGTTTACTTTGTTTTGGATTCGGCGCTTTCCACGTAACAGGAACATTTGGCCCTGGAATTTGGGTGTCCGATGCTTATGGTGTTACAGGGCGCGTACAATCAGTTGCTCCAGCTTGGGGTGCAGAAGGATTTAATCCTTTTAACCCAGGTGGTATTGCATCGCATCACATCGCGGCAGGCATTCTAGGACTACTAGCAGGTGTTTTCCATTTAACAATCCGTCCACCTCAGCGACTATACAGAGCTCTTCGAATGGGTAACATTGAGACTGTTCTTTCAAGTAGTATTGCGGCAGTTTTCTTTGCAGCATTCATTACTTCAGGTACAATGTGGTATGGTGCGGCTACAACACCAATTGAATTATTCGGCCCAACCCGTTATCAATGGGATAGTGGTTATTTCCAGCAAGAAATTGAACGGCGTGTAGAAACTTCACTTAGTGAAGGATTATCGTTAAGTCAAGCTTGGTCACGAATTCCAGATAAGCTAGCTTTCTATGACTACATCGGGAACAACCCTGCAAAAGGTGGTTTATTTCGTGCTGGTCCTATGAATAAAGGGGATGGTATTGCTGAAGCCTGGTTAGGTCACCCAGTTTTTCAAGATAAAGAAGGTCGCGAATTAACGGTACGCCGAATGCCAGCATTCTTCGAGACATTTCCAGTTATTCTTGTAGATAAAGATGGTATCGTTCGTGCGGATATTCCATTCCGCCGTGCGGAATCTAAGTACAGCATCGAGCAAGTTGGCGTTAGTTGTAACTTTTATGGTGGTAAGCTTAATGGTCAGGTATTTACAGATGCGCCGACAGTTAAGAAATATGCTAGAAAATCTCAATTAGGTGAAGTGTTTGAATTCGACCGAACAACACTAGAATCGGATGGTGTATTCAGAAGTAGCCCTCGTGGCTGGTATACTTTTGGTCACGCAAATTTTGCTCTCCTATTCTTTCTGGGTCACCTGTGGCATGGCGGGCGCACTCTATTTAGAGATGTTTTTGCCGGTATTGGTGCTGAAGTTTTAGAGCAAGTGGAATTCGGCGCATTCCAGAAACTAGGTGATAAAACAAGTAAGAAGCAAGGTGTTGTTTAAACACGTTAAGCGACAAATTATTTTTTAAAGGGTAAGTTTAAAATGGAAGCGTTAGTATATACTTCTTTACTAATTGGAACATTAATTGTTATTTTCTTTGCAATTTTCTTTAGAGATCCACCGCGAATCGTTAAGAAATAGGCAGCATATAACACAATAAAATTTATCAAAGAAATCATTCATAAATTATGAATGATTTCTTTGATAAATTTTCTAATCTTCGTGCTCTTCAAATGGATCACGAAGCTCTTTTGCTACGGGCCCAAAAGCAGTGTAAACTGAATAGCCTGTAATTCCGAGAAGCAGTCCTAAAATGAAAATACTTAAAATTGTTGCGGTTTCCATGGGCTAAAAATCTCTGGGTAAAAAATAGAATATAAGTTAAAACTTTGTTTATAATTTATATTATGTTGTTACATGGTGTTCCATAACTAAGTATCTTACAATTTAATTACCATTACTTTCAAATTATGGCCTTAAGAACGCGATTAGGAGAAATTTTAAGACCATTAAACGCAGAGTACGGAAAAGTTGCCCCAGGTTGGGGAACTACACCTGTGATGGGGGTTTTTATGGGTTTATTTTTAGTATTCCTCGTGATTATTCTCCAAATTTACAACTCATCGATTATCCTTGAAAATGTTGACGTAGATTGGGTAACAGTTAACTAACCCGAGCATTTTAAATAATAGGCTGTTCAATTCCATGACAGCCTATTATTTATATTTTTTATCTTGCCAAATAAGACGCCTTTTGATAGTATTTGCTTATATGATGCGGACGTGGCGAAATTGGTAGACGCACTAGATTTAGGTTCTAGCGAGTAACCCTCTTGAGAGTTCGAGTCTCTCTGTCCGCAGTTAAGGTATTATTTACTAAGGGCGTAGGTCCCCCTGTCAACTTATAGCAAGGACGAGAGTTCCAGCTTCTTTTCCGCAATAGTCCATAGTAATTGTGGCGAAGAAGCTGGAATTTTTTTAATATGATAGACCCAAGCTTCGTGTGGTTTCACTTCCCAAGTAAACTCGTACACTTAAGAAATCTGTTGGGCAAGCTGTTTCACATCGCTTGCAGCCAATGCAGTCTTCAGCGCGTGGTGCTGAGGCGATCTGGCCGGCTTTACAACCGTCCCAGGGGACCATCTCTAGGACGTCACATGGGCAAGCACGGACACATTGGGTACAACCAATACACGTATCATAAACTCTTACGTTATGCGACATAGTTTAACTTGTGGGTTAAAATTTAGCAGGTTGGAAAGAGTGCTTAACTTCGTCAACCGCGGTAACGTCTAGTATCGGCTACTACCTCTTCAAAAACACTCTAAATATAATTCGTAATAATTGTTTACAAAAAACTGCAAGAAGTTGGAATTATTAGCAAGCTTGAACCTCAAAGTCAAAAAAGTTAGGTAGATCAAAAATGTTGAATTTTAGTTCCGCACTTCTTAATGAAGTTGCAACACCATTGATACAAGATTTTTTGTAAAACTTTGTATGTAAGTAAACACTTTCTATAAAGCTATAAATTTTGTCTCGTTTTCGAGCCGTAATTTTTTTATAAAAACTTTTTAATCTTTACTTTTTCAAGAGAATCTATTTCTGGTATTCTCAACCCATTTTAGGCAAAAAAACTCCATTAAAGTTTTAGAGTAAACCAGCCCAATTTTTAAAAGAGCGTTTTATAATTATAGAAATTTCATTTTCAGCGGTTTGCTCTATACTCGTATTAAGCATTCTTTTCGTACAGCTATATTTTTAATCTTATACCTTCTAAAATTATGTAGTTAAATTAGAAAAAATTCTTTAAAAAGTCATTAATTTTAATTCGTAAAATGTGCCGCGTAATACGATTATTTCAAGCGTAAACTCGTTGGTCTAACGAATTTACTTTGTTTCAGGGGCATAAACTATAAGTACCTTTTGTATTTTAACCTAAACCTTTAATTTTCCTAAACTTTTTGTGTAACTCCTTTACACCATAAATTTAAAATATTTACCTTAAATCTAAAAAATACCCGCTTAGAATAGCTGCAAAATTTGCGATTGGGGGTAGCGAGACTTGAACTCGCACGACAAATAAGTCGACAGATTTTAAGTCTGTTGTGTCTACCGTTCCACCATACCCCCGTACTAAAATTAAGGCGACACCCAGATTCGAACTGGGGATAGAGAATTTGCAATCCACTGCCTTACCACTTGGCCATATCGCCTGTACTTTTGTAATAGAACCATAATGAGATTATAGAGGAAAATATTCTAGAAGTAAAGGGCCTTCCACTCTACATAACGAGCAACAACACAATACCGCAATATAAAGCAAATATTTTAGTGCCAGGATCCAGATTTGAACTGGAGACACGAGGATTTTCAATCCACTGCTCTACCGACTGAGCTATCCCGGCAAGTTGAACTAAATAATCCGCTGATCTTAATGTACTATAGTATTAATGTTTTGACAAGTAGCATATGACTCTTTCAACAAAATTTTATATAACCCGTATTCTGAAACAATTAGCTAACTTAAACTTGGCAATTAGTCTTCTGGCTACGATCGGGGTAGTAATAGCACTTGGGACGTTTATTGAGCAAGATCAAACTCTTACATTTTACAAAGAAAATTATCCTATCGAAAACTCGATTCTAGGATTCATCAACTGGCACTTCATCACATTCCTACAGCTCAATACTATCTATACTAACTTTTGGTTTTTAACCCTTTTAGCGATATTTGGGGCGTCACTTTTAGCTTGTACATATACGACTCAGATTCCGTCGTTGAAAAAATTTCGCTTATGGGAATTTGTGCAAAGTTCGAAACGTTTTCAAACTTTCCAACTTTGCAGTCGCCTGCCAACGAACCGTACCAGTATCTCTACCCACCACCTACATAGTGGGAATTATCATGTTTTTCGCCAAGGGAAAAAAATCTATGCATACTCTGGTTTATTAGGTAGAATTGGACCTATCCTTGTTCATTTTAGTATCCTTTTGGTCCTGTTAGGTAGCAGTGCAGGTGCGTTAGGTGGGTATACAGTGCAGGAAGTTGTTCCACGTGGCGAAGTATTTCACGTACAAAACTTTATCAAATACGGGAAATTAACAAGAATTCCTCAGACAACAGCGTGGCGGGTAAACGATTTTTGGGTTACATATACTGACGAGTTTAAAGTTAAACAATTTTATTCTGATTTATCTGTACTTAGCACTCATGGGAGCGAGTTGAAGAGAAAAATAATCTTCGTTAATGAACCACTTGTTTACAATAGGGTAAGTATCTATCAAACCGATTGGGATATTTTAGGCATTAAAGTTCAGAAAGATGAACGGACTACAGCTCAAATTCCTTTGAAAAAGGTTAGTAAATCCGGCCGAAATTTTTGGTTGGGCTCATTTAGCCTTGGAGACTTGACGCCAAATAATCTTAACGTCTTATTAAATGATTTAACGGGAAATATTTACCTCTACGACTCAAAAGGGGAGTTAATTGCAAAGACTAAATTAGGCGCACGGATTAAACAGAATCAGGCTTTGAACCTCATATTTACTGAATTTTTAACAACAACGGGGCTCCAGATTAAAGAGGACCCCGGTTTACAAACTGTTTATTTATCGTTTTTCTTACTAATTGTCAGTATTTACATTAGTTTCTTTTCGTATTCACAAGTTTGGAGTGTCGAAGAGTCTGGAAGTCTAATGATCGCGGGTAAAGCAAACCGTGCAGTTTTAGCTTTTCAAGAAGAGTTTAAGCGGATACTTAAAAAAATAGACGGAAAAAGGGTTAATTAATTTCCTCAGAATATAATCATTTTGGCCAATCCATATTAAGATGTTTATATCAGTTTTTTGATATTATCTGAATATATGGTAAAAAGTATTTTTATGAAAGTTCTATTAAATTCGCTTTTAGTCATTAGTATCCTTACAACAACACCTACGCTTGCATTAGCTGATGTCAGCGGGTTAACACCGTGTAAAGATTCGTCAGCATTCAAACGTCGTCTTGATGGCAGCGTAAAGAAGCTAAGTGCTCGTCTAGCAAATTATAGCGAGGGTACGCCTGCCTATATCACCTTAGAACAGCAGATTAACCAAACGAAGACCCGCTTTGCAAAATACGGTGAGAAAGGCTTACTTTGTGGTGCAGATGGTTTGCCCCACCTTATTGCAGACGGTCGCCTGGATCATGCAGGCGAGTTTGTTATCCCTGGTTTTGGTTTTCTCTATATCGCAGGTTGGATTGGGTGGGCTGGTCGTAGTTACCTACAATTCACGAAGAAAACAGACAAGCCAAACGAAAATGAAATTATTATAAACGTTCCAGTTGCACTTGGCATGATGTCTGGTGCATTCCTATGGCCATTAGCAGCTTGGAAGGAATTAATTAATGGGCAATTACTTGTTCCAGGTGATGAAATTACTGTTTCACCACGTTAATTTAAACCTGTCCCAATTCCGAACATTACAAATAGCATTATTAATACTACACTTATGAGTAAAGATCTTTTGAAATATCTTTCTACAGCCCCTGTGTTGCTAACAGCGTGGATGAGCTTAACCGCTGGAATGATCATTGAAATTCAACGCTTTTCCCCCGACTCACTTTCGTTCTAAAGTAACGTAAAGTCAATCAGGTAAGCCAACTTTTACATTACCCCGGGAAAAGTGGCTTACCTGTTTCCCTAATTGCTTAATAAAACGCCAGCCTTGTAAAACTAAGTGTGATTAAAACTAAAACTAGAAATTTACTGATTCAAGCAGAAAATTTATTTACACAGATTTATCAGCGATTTGAATATTCGCTGGAAAACCACACAGATTACCCTTTAGGTATGGATTTATTAAGAACACAGGTTAAACAGGAGTTGTTTCAAACTACTCTCCAGGCTATTAAGGCTGTTTTTTTTGAGGTCTTAAAGACAGGGCAAACCTCGGTCCCACTACCGCAAAGTAAAAAAATTCTCCTTGACGTTATCTGTACTTGTACGAAAACGTTTTTGAAGAAACAATACGGGGCGAAAATCTATTTGAACCCCGACACTTTAGAATCAACCCCATATCTAAAAGGGGTATTACATGACGCTGATTTACTTATTGCTATACCTTTCTCTGCTTTACTGAATGCTGAAGCGCAAATTTTTCAGTCAACTTTTGCGCCAATTTATGAATCCGCGAGCGTTAAACTATTAGAGGCACTCTTTGAAAACTTAATTATTGAGATAACAAGTTGCGTTATGGTGATTCTAGCAGCTGATTTTTCTAGTGTGTCAGATATTCGCCAAACACTATACAAATCTAGTTTTTTAGCGGTTCGAAACAGCGAGCAATTTAAAAATAGGGTAATATGGGAAGGCCACATCCGAACATTTCTTAATCGTCCCAAAAGTTTATATAACAATGAGTATAGTCTTTTCATAATGCGCCCTAATGGAGTCTATTGCCGCGTAATCTATACTAATCGGGTTGAAGAACTACTCCTGCTTAATAAGTTTCCTTTACTTGTAATTAATTATATTGAGTTACAAGATTTTCTTGTTGCCCGTTCGAATAGTGCATTTGTTTTATTTGGCAAAGGGTCGCGATATTTTTTCACGTCCATCGTTGGTCGTGTAATTGGTTTGGTTTGGAAAGGCGTGCTTGAGGGGCTAAAGTAAGATGAAAAATATTCTACTAAAGAAAATTAGTAAAGAAATGGACAGTTATAAGAACGGCCCGTTAATAACTTACAAAAGCTTGTTAATTTAGAAATTTATCCTAGCATTCTGACCAAAACATTTAGGATTTATGATAATATTAATTATACGAATCTAATTTATTTAATTCTCTAACATAATAGCATGAATACTTTTATCGGTTACATTTTGCTTATGACGCTAATGTTTAGTCTAGCTGCGGGTCTATTTTTTGGCCTTCAAGGTATTCGTTTAATTTAATTCTATTGGTAACAACGGAACATGTCTTTTGTTGAGACCCTATTTCGTATTTTACAAGTGGGGTGTTAGGCATCTATTTTGTCTATTTTACTACAACTAAGACAGAATTTTTATTAGTGGTTAGTAGTAATACGCAACCCAAATGATTATTGTTAAAATATTTTTGATATCATTTTAAATGAGAGCCTATATAAGTGGATCGCGACGGTTAAGCAACATTTTTTGGGCACTAACGATAACAATGGGAGGCCTTGGTTTTTTCCTCACTGGATTATCGAGCTATTTTAAAGTCAACCTCTTAATTTTTTCCGACGTAACGAATATTGCGTTCATTCCACAAGGAATTGTTTTAACATTTTATGGGACCGTAGCGTTAATCTTAGGGGTCTTTCTTTGGTTGACAATTTGGTGGGATGTTGGTTTTGGCTATAATGATTATAATGCGGAACAAATTATCGTTTATCGTAAGGGATTTCCTGGAAAGAACCGTGAATTGAAATTAACATTTCCTAACAATTTGGTAAAGTCGATAAAAATCAGAGTAAAAGACGGCTTGAACCCCCGCCGGCAATTATTCCTGTGTTTAAAAGATAGTCGTGAAATACCTCTGACTGGCATTGATCAACCTACAGCCTTAAATAAAATTGAGATGGAAGCAGTTGCACTAGCAAAGTATCTCAACGTCTTTTTAGAAACAGAGTAAACGTAAACTCCAAGGCATCATTTTATTTCGGGCGAACGACGGGAATCGAACCCGCGAATGCTGGAACCACAACCCAGTGCCTTAACCACTTGGCTACGTTCGCCTGCGACTATCAATAGATTATACCCGCCTCTATCTTCTAAAGCTAGAGGACAGTGGAAATTAACTCGTCAGAGCCCACATATAATTACTTTCGCCCTAGTAAGTATTTAAACCCTTGGGTTTCCCAAATGTGACCAAAATCCTAATAGTAATTTTTTAAAAAAAGAAATTCGAGATCGTGAGCCCTTCTAAAGAGAAAATCTTAATTGTGGACGACGAATCAAATGTTCGTCAAATTTTAGAAACACGACTGACGATTCGCGGCTACAGTATTATTGTAGCTGCTAATGGAAAAGAAGCACTAAGTTTATTTTTACTTGAACAACCTGATTTGGTGATTTTAGACATTATGCTTCCCCAAATAGATGGGTATACTGTTTGCAGTGAATTGCGAAAGAAATCAAATGTACCGATTATTATCCTAACAGCCAGAGGTGATATATTAGATCGTGTCATGGGTCTCGAGTTTGGGGCTGACGACTATGTAATTAAACCCTTCTCTCCCAAGGAATTGGAAGCCCGTATCCGTTCGGTTTTACGCAGAGTTGAAAAAATTAACCAACTAGCTCTCTTCAACAAATATCTTTTCCAGATCGGAAATATAACGGTTAATACACAAAATAGACAAGTTTTTAAAAGTGATGAACGTATCCGTTTGACTGGCATGGAGTTTAATTTACTAGAGCTTCTGATTACCAAAGCCGGAGAGCCGTTATCACGCGCCTATATTTTAGGTGGCGTTTGGGGTTACACTCCTGAGCGTTATCTAGATACTCGAGTGGTTGATGTTCATATTTCACGTTTGCGTTCAAAACTTGAGGAGGACCCAAGTAAACCTGACTTAATTTTGACCGCAAGGGGCACTGGGTATATGTTCCAAAAAATTGTCAACTAATCAACAGTATAATAGCATTGTTTACTAACGCTTTTTTAAACTGCGGTACTTAATAACAACACAATAATTCAGCACTTACAGGCGTCCGTTTCGAGCGCCCTTTATCACCCACTAATGTTATTGCATTACACATGCATCTAAAATAATGCTTGATCGAAATAAAAACATTTATAAATATCTCCTACCTAATTTACTCGATGTCCAAAGGGCAAGTTATTGTTGGTTTCTTGAAAAGGGCCTAATTCAGGAGCTGGATACATTTTCTGTTATTCGGGATTATTTAGGTGATCTAGAATTAAACTTCGTAACAAAATTTTACACTGTTAAAACGCCTCGTTACAACCTGGACGAAGCTAAACGTAAAGATAGTACTTATAGCGTTCGTATTTTTATTCGCGCAGAATTAAATTATTTAGGCGGCACCGAGCCACAGCAAAAGCAGGTTTTTCTAGGTGAAATACCTTTAATGACTAATAGTGGAACCTTTCTTGTTAATGGTATTGAACGTATAGTTATTAATCAAATTGTCCGTAGCCCCGGTATTTACTATAAAAGTGAAGCTGATAAGCAAGGGGTTCGTATCTATACGGCAAGTTTAATTTCTAACCGCGGAACGTGGGTTAAATTTGAAATTGATAAAGACGATCTAATTTATGTCAAAATTGACAAAGCCAAAAAGTTCTCCATCTACCTTTTCCTAAAGGCTTTGGGATTAGAAAATCAAGAAATTTTTAAGAATATCGAAAATACGCGTTATTTTAGTAAAACAAGTATGGGGGACGAAGCGTTAACCCAAGAAAATTGTTTGCTCGAGTTACATAATAATTTAAAGCCTGAAGAGCCAGCAACCGTAAAAGGTTGCCAGCAACTTCTTTACGCTAAGTTTTTCGACTCTAAAAAATACGATCTAGGGTATGTTGGGCGTCATAAATTGAATCAACGCCTAAACCTAAATATCGATTCAGACATACGTATTTTAACCTCACGTGATTTAATTAGTATTGTCAACCAATTAATTAAATTCCGTTTTCTTCCGATTGTTAGCGATGATATTGATCACCTAGGTAACCGCCGCATCCGTTCCATTGGAGAATTAATGGCTAACCAAATACGCATCGGTTTAAACCGTTTAGAACGAATTGTTAGGGAACGGATGGCGATTTGCGAGCATACGTATTTGCGCGTAAATACCTTAGTTAACCCGAAACCGCTAGCCGCTTCAATTCGCGAGTTTTTCGGCTCCAACCCGTTATCCCAATTCATGGATCAAACAAATCCTTTAGCCGAACTTACACATAAAAGACGGTTGTCTGTGTTAGGGCCCGGAGGTATCTCACGAGATAGAGCCAGCTTTGTCGTACGAGATATTCATCCGAGTCAGTATGGTCGGATTTGTCCTGTAGAAACACCTGAGGGTCCAAATGCGGGGCTAATTGGTTCCCTCGCAACTTATGGGAAAATCAATTCATATGGTTTTATTGAAACGCCTTTTTACCTTGTAAAACAAGGAAAGGTTCTACGAAATTTACCTCCAGTTTATCTAGACGCTATTACGGAAGATCAATTCCGCCTTGCAGCTGGAGACGTAGCAACAGATCTCAATGGGTTAATTAAAAGTTCGGTTGTTCCCGTCCGTCACCGTCAGGAAATAATTACTGTTCAACGTGTTGACGTTGAATATATGGCAATCTCTCCAATTCAAGTGGTGTCTTTAGCAACTTCGCTGATTCCTTTTCTAGAGCACGATGACGCAAACCGTGCCTTAATGGGCTCTAATATGCAGCGTCAATCTGTTCCATTACTGTATTCCGATGCTCCCCTTGTCGGAACTGGCTTAGAAAGTCAAACTGCAAGAGATTCTGGCATGGCAGTGCTTAGCGCCAATTGCGGTAAAGTAATCCATTTAGCAAAGGGTCAAATAACGATTCGTGATAAAAAAGGGAACCGTCTAAATTACTTGCTCACAAAATATCAACGGTCAAACCAAGATACTTGTATGAATCAAAAAGCGCTGGTGTCACTTCATGAAAAGGTTCGAATCGGTCAAGTCATTGCCGACGGCACCTCAACTGAGACGGGTGAATTAGCCGTAGGGCAAAATATATTAATCGCCTACATGCCGTGGGAAGGTTATAATTATGAAGATGCATTTGTTGTTAACGAAAGGTTGCTTTATGATGATCTCCACACTTCGATTCACATTGAAAAGTTTGAAATTGAGTCGCGACAAACAAAACTTGGCCCTGAAGAAATTACGCGCGAATTACCAAACATTAATGATCAAGCCATATTAAAATTGGATGAAAATGGGATTATTCATATTGGGTCATGGGTTGAATCTGGCGATATCTTGGTTGGTAAATTGACCCCAAAGGGTGAGTCTGATTATTTACCTGAAGGGAAATTACTGAGGGCCATTTTTGGCGAGAAATCGCGAGATGTTCGAAATACTTCGTTGAAGCTTCACCATGGAGCATATGGCCGTGTGCTAGATGTTAAAATTTTCTCACGGTCAAATCAGGATGACTTATCCCCCGGGACAAATGAGGTCATCAAAGTCTATATTGCACAAATCCGAAAAATCCAAATTGGAGATAAAGTTGCGGGACGCCACGGTAATAAGGGCATTATCTCAAAAATCCTACCTCGCCAGGACATGCCATATTTACCTGATGGGACGCCCGTTGATATCCTATTAAATCCGCTAGGAGTACCATCTCGAATGAACGTAGGTCAAATCTTTGAATGTCTGCTTGGTCTTGCGGCTGAACATTTAAATGCTAGGTTTAAGGTCATCCCCTTTGACGAAATGAACGGGGTAGAAGCATCACGCGGGTTAATCAACAATACACTTTCGGAAGCGTCCCAAAGTCAACCATGGGTATTTTCAAAGCAGCATCCAGGAAAAATTATGCTTACAGATGGTCAGACTGGAGAGAAATTCGATAATCCAATCACTGTTGGGCGAGCTTACGTGCTAAAGTTGGTCCACCTTGTAGATGACAAAATTCATGCCCGCTCAACGGGTCCTTACTCTCTAGTTACGCAACAACCACTTGGTGGGCGTGCTCAACAGGGTGGCCAGCGCTTAGGTGAGATGGAAGTTTGGGCTCTAGAAGCTTTTGGCGCAGCCTACACGCTTCAGGAATTATTGACTATTAAGTCGGACGACATGCAAGGGCGCAATGAAACTCTAAATGCAATTGTTAAAGGCCAACCGATTCCACGTCCTGGAACCCCTGAGTCTTTCAAAGTATTATTGCGGGAGCTTCAGGCTTTATGTCTAGATATTGCTGCCTACAAAATTGATAGTCGCAATTTAATTACAGGTGATAAAGAAATCAATTTAATGGCCGAATTCAATGATCTGATCGAAAATAAGATGCTGCCACGTTACTTAGGGTTAACAAGTGGATCACGTCTTTAATGTTGAAAAAGAAGTAGGTGCGTGACTTAAACGCGACGATAAAACTTATTAATAGCATAGTATATTAGAGATGGACCGATCTTTTGATTATATAAAAATTAACATTGCTTCTCCATCAAGAATACGTGAATGGGGAGAGCGCACTCTTCCAAATGGCCAAGTTGTAGGCGAAATCACCAAGCCAGAAACTATTAATTATCGTACCCTGAAGCCTGAAATGAACGGCTTATTTTGTGAGAGAGTTTTTGGTCCTGTAAATGATTGGGAATGTCATTGCGGTAAATATAAACGGATTCGTCATAAAGGGATAGTTTGTGAGCGCTGCGGTGTCGAAATTATTGATTCGAAAGTACGCCGGCATAGAATGGGCTTTATTGAATTGGCTTCCCCGGTAACACATGTTTGGTACGTCAAGGGTAGGCCAAGTAAGATCGCATTATTGCTTGATATAACCGTCAAAGAACTCGAACAAATTGTATATTTTAACTCATATGTGGTGACTAAACCAAACAGTGAATTAAATCTCCTTTATAAAAAACTTCTCAGTGAGGCAGATTGTCTGGCTATTGATTATAATGATGATTTTTCACTAAAAGAAAATACCATTTCAATTGGTGCAGAGGCTATTAAAATTCTACTCAAAAACCTTAACTTACAACAAAGTGCTGGCGAAATTCGTGAAATTTTACCATTTGCGAAACGTTTTTTTCGCGATAAACTTATTCGCCGGTTGCGCGTTATCGACCAATTCTTAGCGTCAAAAATTGACCCCACGTGGATGATTTTAGACATTCTTCCGGTCTTACCACCAGATTTGAGACCCATGGTACAACTTGACGGAGGAAGGTTTGCTACTTCGGACTTAAATGATTTATATCGTCGGGTAATTAATAGAAATAATCGTCTTGCACGTTTACAAGAAATTGTTGCGCCAGAATTAATTGTTCGAAACGAAAAACGAATGCTTCAAGAAGCAGTTGATGCATTGATTGACAATGGAAAACGGGGTCGTGCTGTTGTGGGCTTAAACAATCGCCCACTTAAATCGCTTTCTGACATTATTGAAGGAAAACAAGGTAGATTCCGTCAAAATCTTTTGGGTAAACGAGTTGACTATTCAGGGCGTTCCGTAATCATCGTCGGCCCAGAACTTAAATTAAATCAATGCGGTTTGCCACGTGAGATGGCGGTCGAATTATTCCAACCTTTCGTTATTCACCGTTTAATTTATGAAGGGTTAGTAAATAATATCAAAGCCGCAAAAAATCTTCTCCAAAAAAATGAACCACTAGCTTGGGAAATATTAGCCAATGTTATGGAGGGTCACCCAATCCTTTTAAACCGAGCTCCAACTTTACACCGATTGGGTATTCAATCCTTTGAGCCAATTTTAGTGGGTGGTCGAGCCATCCGATTACACCCTCTTGTTTGTCCTGCTTTTAACGCAGATTTTGATGGGGATCAAATGGCTGTTCATATTCCGCTTTCGCTTGAAGCGCAAACTGAAGCACGTTTGCTAATGTTAGCGCCAAATAATTTCCTCTCGCCAGCGACAGGTGATGCAATTTTAACCCCAAGCCAAGATATGGTTTTAGGTTGTTTTTATCTCACGGCAAACAATCCGGCGCAACAATTACCTGTTAATCAGTACTTTTCAAATTTTGAGGACGCGATATTAGCATACCAACATTCCAAAATTCATTTACACGCCTTTGTTTGGATACGTTGCACCGGTCTAAAAACTGACGGCGTCAGCATGCTAACACAAAAAATATTTGGAGGGTTGACATGCGCGTTGGGGTCAAGGATAAAGTATAAGCATACTCCACAGGGCGAAACCATTGTAAAGTTCATCCGTACAACCCCAGGACGAATCCTTCTAAATGAACTTTTCCAATAAAAAAAATAAAAATGCAACCAGAATTTGAGAAAATGCATTCTTTTAAAAATAGTTTAATTAATAAGAAAAGTTTAAAAGATTTAATGTACCAAGCTTTTTTAAACTATGGTATCGTCAAGTCTTCTATCATAGCCGATCGTGTAAAAAATTTAACTTTTCACTATGCGACAAAATCTGGAATTTCTATCAGTGTAGAAGACTTATGTGTACCTTATAAAAAACGGGAACTAATCGGCTTAACTGCTAATGAGGTTACAATTACTACAAAAAGATATAATGTAGGAAGCATCACCAGTGTCGAGAGATTCCAACGAACAATCGATATTTGGAATAACGCCAATAATTTCTTGAAAGATGAGGTCTTGACTTATTTCCGAGAAAGTGATCCGTTAAATCCTCTTTACATTATGGCGTTCTCGGGCGCTCGAGGCAATATTTCCCAAGTACGTCAACTCGTTGGTATGCGCGGACTAATGTCTAACCCACAAGGTCAAATTATCGATCTGCCAATCCGAAGTAATTTTCGCGAAGGACTTACGGTTACCGAATATATTATTTCTTCATACGGCGCGCGGAAAGGCTTAGTGGATACCGCTCTCCGAACCGCAGACTCAGGCTATCTAACACGTCGTTTGGTTGATGTCGCGCAGGATATTATTGTCCGCGAAGCAGATTGTGGAACAAACGAAGGTTTAGTCGCTAGCGAATTAGCCTCGCTAGATTCATTAAATTTGCGAGGCCGACTTTTAGCTGAACCACTCTTTTCAATGGCAGGTATTTTAATTGCTCCTGCAAATAAGGAAATAACAGAAGAGTTTTTACAAGAGGTTAAAAATTATAAATTTGAAGCTGAAATAAAAGTTCGCTCCCCATTGACCTGTAATTCAAACCGTTCAGTTTGTCAAAACTGTTATGGTTGGCATCTATCACATTCCAAAATAGTAGATTTAGGTGAGGCCGTAGGAATTGTTGCTGCTCAATCAATCGGTGAACCTGGGACACAATTAACGATGCGGACCTTCCATACTGGCGGTGTTTTCTCGGGGGATTTAACTCGTCAGGTACGATCGCCTATCTCTGGTCGCGTTGAATATTGCGAGACTGCGCGAGCAAACTTATTTAGGACAATGCATGGTAAGGTCGGTTTCCGTATTAAGGAGTCAATTTGTTTAGTTGTAAAAAACTCGGTCGGTACAACAATTTCATTAGATATTCCAGCTGACAGTTTACTTCTGGTAAATAGTAAACAAGAAGTTTACGCTAATGAAATTATCGCTGAAATTCAAAAAGAAGCTAATCTTATTTTAGAAGAGGAACAAAAAGAAATCTACAGTGAAACTAGTGGCGAAGTTTTCTTTAAAAATCTTGGTGTGGAACTTCAAACAGATAAGCAGGGAAATACTTACAAAACTAATCGAAAGTCAGGCTTAATCTGGATTCTTCAAGGCTCATTTTATCAATTAACTTCATTCTTAGGCGCACGTCTGAAACTGGGCCGCGAGTTAGCAAACCAGACGTTTTTAAGTAGGACTGTCTTATTTAATCGTTACGCTGGCCAAGTTAGTCTAGAATATTTGCAATCCGGCACACGTCTCAGCGTACGTAACTTTTCGGTGAGGTTAGTAAATGCAACGATTCAGACAAATAAAAAAGAGGACTATGTTATTCAAGTTTGGAATGGGGCATCGACGTTTAATTTTGAGATGGCGGTTAGTCCCAACAGTGTACTAAAAAACGGGGAGACAATTGGTAAACTGATTGACACCACTTATCATACGTCCACAGGTGGTATTGTAACTTACAGTCTTGAAAAGTCCCAAGTGGCAAAAAAGACAAAAAGCGTTAAAAATTTGTTTCATGGTTATTTTTACTGGATTTCGGAAGAAACACATAAGACTGTGCGTAACGTCCCATTTAATGTTGTAGACGGGCAAATTATTTCAGCTGGCACGGAAATTCTTCCGGGTATCGTTTCAAAAGTGGCCGGTCTGATTCACCTAAATGAAGATGAACAGGAACTTTTGATTAAACCCGGCGAATTGTTTAAAATTAATGAATCTACAACCCCCAATCTTGAACGCGTGGACCGTTTTGTTAAACCGGGTGAGGCTATTATCCCAGGAAAACTTGCCGCGCAACGCCTAGTTTATTTAGAATTTCTTGACGTATCAGGCCAGCTTTATGTTTTAGCACGTCCCGTTACGGTTTACAAAGTGCCCCGTGAAAAGTATTTAGAAATTGAACAAGCTTTTTTACCTGGCTCTTCACATTCTTATATCAAACTAAAAATTGTTAAACGAGTATTTTATAAAAATTGGGAAAAAATCGCAGCAAACGATGGTGTAAACCTTCTACAAACGTTTCTCGTACTTAATACAAAAGACGAAAAGTCTACTTTAGAACCACGCCTTGAATTAAAAAAACAAACAAATGTAGACCAGTGGCAGCTAACCGTTTCTCTTTATGAAAATTTGAGACTTGAGGAGCAAAAAAGAAAAAATGCAAATGCAGATTTAGATGTCAATGTCCGTACCCTTGTTTATAATGGTCAATATATAGCTGCAAAAACATTAGTAGCTCAAATTGAAACCTCGGTCTATCGCCAAAGTATGCTTGCTTCGATTAACCTAAGTGCTACGAGTGATACTTTCAAAGAAGTTTTAGTTTTACATTCAACTGATTTGAAAAAAATACTACTAAATACTCAGGAACTATTGCCACACCTTCATGTTGGGGACTTAATACTCGTTGGCACGTCATTGACAGAAACAGTGAAGTCCCCTTATTCAGGCCAACTTTTTAAAGTTGGCGCAAATTCTATTTTAATTCGCCTCGGTCGTCCCTACTTAATTTCATCTAACACTATCCTTCATACTGATTCGGCAGCCTTAGTAAAAAGTGGCGATATTCTCGCAACTTTAGTTTATGGAACAATAAAGACAACAGATATCGTTCAAGGTTTACCCAAGGTTGAAGAGCTTCTTGAAGCGAGAAAAGTGCCACATACTTGTATTTTAGCGCCCTGTCCAGGCTACGCTTATCTTCGTCTGAAGCAACATCAAGCTGGGGTTATTCAAATTGTTGGTCTGAATGGACAGACAACCACCCTTCCTGTCGACTCAGATGTAAAAGTCAAATTTCATCGCGGCGGGTTTGTAAATGTTGGGGAACCTTTGACGGACGGCCTTGTCAGCCCACACGTAAAATTAGAAGTGTTATTTTCTTATTATAGACAAATTTACAATACTTTTGATGCCTGCAAGTTAAGCTTTAAAACTCTTCAGTTATTTTTAATTGGAGAAATTCAAAAAACCTACCGTTCTCAAGGCGTAGATATTGCCGACAAACATGTAGAAATTATTGTTAAGCAAATGACATCTAAAGTTTGTGTCGAAGATAGTGGTACGACGACTTTCTTGCCAGGAGAAGTTTTAAATTTTCAAAAAATGTCGACTATCACGAATGCCGCCGGTACAAAAGGTGAAATTGCGCCTTCTTACAGCCCTTTATTACTAGGAATCACAAAAGCGGCTTTAAATAGTGATAGTTTTATTTCAGCGGCTAGCTTTCAAGAAACGACCCGCGTGTTAACCGAGGCAGCCATTTCCGGCCGTAAAGATTGGCTTAATGGTTTAAAGGAAAACGTAATCATTGGCCGTTTAATTCCAGCGGGGACAGGTTTCAATTATCAAGAGAACCAAGAAATATTAGAACGTGAAAAACTTGAAGTACACGCAACGTTTCAAAAAGGAACAGAAGGACTAACAGAAAATATTCTTGATTTAAGAATTTTGGCATCCGACTAACATCAGATGCTATCCTGTTTTTTCTATTTTATTTTTTTGAGAAATATAGTACTATTATGTATGGACAAATTAATTAGCAAAAAAATACTATGGCTCGTTACAGAGGAGCAAAACTAAGGATAACACGCCGCCTGGGTGATTTACCTGGATTAACAAGTAAAGTAGCCAAGCGAGCAAGCCGCCCAGGCCAGCATGGTGCTGTTCCGAAAAAACTTACCCAATATGGTGTTCGACTAGAAGAAAAACAAAAGTTACGTTACAACTATGGGGTATCAGAGAAACAATTAAGGAATTATATTAAGCAAGCGAAAAGTGTGAAGGGTACAACCGGCACGATTCTTCTCCAACTTCTTGAAATGCGGTTAGATAATTTAGTTTTTCGATTAGGATTAGCACCTACAATTGCAGCGGCTCGTCAGTTAGTTAATCACAAACATATTCGTGTAAATAACTTGATTGTTTCTATTCCAAGTTACCAATGCCAACCAGGTGATGTCTTAGCGGTAAAGGATTCAGACGTTTCAAAAGCCCTAGTAACGACATACTTAGAATCGCCATCGCTATCCCAATCACCTCAACATTTAGATTTTGATAAGAAAAATCTATCAGCAAAGGTGTTAGGAATCGTTGATCGCGAATGGGTCGCTTTAAAACTAAATGAGTTGCTTGTTATTGAATATTACTCACGCAGAATCTAAAAATCCTACGGACAATTTTGAATCATTAATATAAGTTACTTAGATTTCGAAAATAAAAAAGAATATATTATGACCGTAGTTACTTTAGGTGAATTATTAGACGCAGGAGTACATTTTGGGCATCAAGCAAGCCGTTGGAATCCAAAAATGTTTCCGTACATTTATGCTGAAAGAAATGGTATCCATGTAATTGATCTCGTTCAAACTGCTCGCTTATTAACTCATGCTTATCAATACGTGCAAAAAGCAAGTCAAGAAAAAAAAAGCTTTTTATTTGTTGGTACAAAAAGGCAAGCAGCGGCCATTATTGCCGAAGAAGCACAACGCTGTGATTCTCACTACATTAATAACCGTTGGTTAGGTGGTACCCTAACAAACTGGTCTACAGTCCAAAAACGTGTGGAATACCTAAAGGACTTAGATGCTAAAGAAGAGGATGGGACGTTTGGTCGCCTACCGAAAAAAGAAGCGGCCCTACTGAGACGTGAGCGAGATAAGCTTAATCAAAATCTGGGGGGATTAAAGAATATGACCCAAATTCCAGATATTGTAATTTTAGTTGACCCCAAACGTGAAACGACAGCTTTATTAGAGTGTCGTAAATTAGGAATCCCAATTATTTCAATCTTAGATACAAATTGCGATCCAGACGTGGTGGACATTCCGATTCCGGCCAATGATGATGCGGTACGTTCCATTAAGTTAATTCTTTCAGCTTTAGCCGACGGAATACTTCAAGGTAAACAAAGTTATCAGTAACACCTTACTCACCAGTCATTACTAGACTACTTTGGTCCTGGAGTTTTCATTAGCGGTCTTAGAGTATTTTTTGGCTTCCGGAAGCGGACTAAATAGCTTTAAAAAGTTTAGTAAAAGTTGACCAAGTCTAAAATTGACTAGGTATAATGGATAACAAGCAAGAAAAAAATTGCATTACTCACTTCGAACTAGTCTTTCGTTATGTTTTTTTCATTAGCTGCTGTCGAAGTTGGTACCCATTTCTACTGGGAAATTGGTAGTTTCACTGTACACGGTCAAGTATTATTAATTACTTGGTTAGTATTAGCGATTATCTTATCTCTAGCAGTTTTAGGTACATCAAAACTTGAGCAAATTCCAAAAGGAATACAAAATTTTCTCGAATCTGTTTTCGAATATGTTGCAGGTATTGCGAAAGGTGAAATTGGGGAATATCATTATCGCCCTTGGGTGCCGTTTGTAGGAACTCTTTTCTTATTTATTTTCGTAGCCAACTGGTTAGGCGCATTAATTCCCTGGAAGCTAATTCATTTACCAGAAGGGGAACTAGCGGCACCAACGAATGACATTAACACTACGGTTGCTTTATCATTACTTACGTCGATCAGTTACTTTTACGCTGGATTTAAAGAAAAAGGGCTTGGGTTTTTTGCGAGATACATCTCGCCGAGTCCTCTTTTTTTACCTATTAATATATTAGAAGATTTCTCAAAGCCACTTTCACTTAGCTTCCGACTGTTTGGAAATGTAGTCGCGGATGAGATCGTTGTATCAGTTTTGTGTTTACTAGTACCTTTATTTATTCCATTACCTGTTATGGTTCTTGGAGTATTTGCTAGTTCAGTGCAAGCGTTAGTGTTTGCAACATTATCAGCTGCGTACATCGGTGAATCAATCGAATAATTAATAGAATTTGAATTCTATCTCTCGAAATTATACTTGTATTAAATAAACAAAAAAACTAATTATGAACCCTATCGTATCAGGCGCATCAGTTATTGCAGCAGGATTAGCTATTGGTCTAGCATCGATCGGCCCAGGAATTGGTCAAGGTACAGCAGCTGCACAAGCTGTTGAAGGTTTAGCACGTCAGCCAGAGGCAGAAGGTAAGATCCGTGGCACGCTTCTTTTATCATTAGCGTTCATGGAGTCACTAACAATTTATGGTCTGGTAGTAGCACTTTGTTTATTATTCGCAAACCCATTTGCCGGCTAGTAAATATTCGACAGCGCTTAGTTAAAAACTAAGCGCTATTTTTAAATGCATTTATTCAAAAAGTAAAAATGAATAACCTTATTATGCTTGTAACTACCACAGTTACATTATCTGAGGCAGCTGGTGGTTTATTCGATTTCAACGCAACTTTACCTCTAGAAGCTTTACAATTCGTTCTACTAACTGTTGTATTAACATTTATATTCTATAAACCAATTGGTCAGTTACTTGAAGAGCGTGAAACGTTCATCAGCGGTAACCTAGCAGAAGCATCAATAAAGCTTCTAACAGCAGACGAATTGTGCCAACAATATGAAGAACAGTTAAAAGGTGCCAAATCAGATGCGCAAGACGTAATTGCAGAAGCTGAAACTGAAGCTAAAGGAATTGTTGCCCAAGAGATTAGCCAAGCACGAGCCGATGCAGCGAGCCTAATCGACCAAACAAATAAAGAACTTGAAGCACAGAAAAAGCTTGCCTTGCAGCAGCTTGAAACCCAAATCGATGAATTAAGTCAATTAATCAAAGAAAAATTACTGGGTAAAGTCGTTCTTTAAGCTTTGTAACTCAATATTTGTTAAAAGAAAATGCATCTATTTACTCAAACTCTAAATATTGTCACAGGACTCTTAGCAGAAGAAGGGTCGTTTGGCCTCAATTTAGATATTTTCGAATCAAACATTATTAACCTTGTTATACTGGGTGGTGGAATTTTCAAACTTGGTAGTGCCGCCTTGTCCGAAAGTTTAATCGCACGGCAGCAAAAGATCGTGGGTGCTATTCAAGAATCAGAAGAGCGCCTAGGCCAAGCAATTGTAAAATTGGCGGAAAGTGAAAAACAATTAGCTCAAGCGCAACTTGTAATCATAGCTTTAAAAGAAGATGCGCGAGCAACAGCGAAACAAGTTAAAAGTGGCATCTTGACTGATGGTAAAGTCGAAATTGAGCGCCTAACGTTAGCAGCAAAAAATCAGATTGTTACTATTGAATCGAGAATTCGTAAAGAAATCTCCGATTATGTCGTTACTTTGGCTCTACAACGTGTGACGTTACAACTGGAGGGTAAATTAGATTTGGCGTTACAGGAACAAATTATCGATAAAAATATTTCTAATTTAAAAGGCTAAATTATGTTAGTTGTTAAAATTGCGGTGCCTTACGCAGAAGCACTTCTAGAATTAGCTAACGCGAATAATTCGCTAAAAGAGACAACAAACGACATGAATATTGTCTCTCAATTTTTAGCTAATTCAAGTGACTTAAAAAAGTTTCTTGGTAACCCGCTTATTACGCGTGATGCCAAAAAAAGCGTTTTAAAAGATGTTCTTGGTGAGCAAATCGGCGAAAAGACATTAACATTTCTTATGTTATTAGTCGACCGCAGTCGTATTGCTTATTTAGATGGTATTGCGTACAAGTTTCTTGAGCTGTCTTATAAGGAAGAAAGTATTGAAATCGCGAAGGTAACTTCATCAGTGAAACTCTCTTTAGCTCAACAGAAAAGCATTGCAGAAAAATTAAAAGGGATCACGGGAGCTAAGCAAATTAAGCTTGCTGTTCGTGTTGACCCAAAATTAATTGGTGGTTTTACAATCGAAATTGGTTCAAAACTAATTGATACGAGTATTCGTGGCCAATTAAAACAAATTAGTACACTTCTTGGTGCAGCTTAAGAACAAAAAAAGTATTAACCGATAGAGAATCTAATTTTCTATTTTTTAAATTATTTAGTCAAACAGTAAATTCGGCGAGAATATGATTAACATTAGACCTGACGAAATTAGCAATATTATTCGTCAACAAATTGAAAATTACGACCAAGAAGTTAAAATTGATAACGTTGGTACAGTTTTACAAGTTGGTGACGGTATTGCGCGTGTTTATGGCCTAGATCAAGTTATGGCTGGTGAGCTTTTAGAATTTGAAGATTCAACAATTGGTATCGCCTTAAACCTTGAGAACGATAATGTTGGTGCGGTTTTAATGGGTCCTGGTTTAGGCATCCTTGAAGGTAGTACTGTTCGTTCAACAGGAAAGATTGCCCAGGTTCCAGTTGGTGATGGATTCCTTGGCCGTGTCGTTAACTCTCTAGCGAAGCCAATCGACGGTAAGGGTGATATTGTGTCAACAGAAACACGTCTAGTTGAGTCAATGGCACCAGGTATTATCACAAGAAAATCAGTATGTGAGCCAGTACAAACTGGTATTACAGCGATTGATGCCATGATTCCAATTGGTCGTGGTCAACGTGAGCTAATTATTGGAGATCGTCAAACCGGTAAGACATCCGTAGCAATTGATACAATCATTAACCAAAAAGCAGAAGATGTTGTTTGTGTCTATGTCGCAATCGGTCAGAAAGCTTCATCAGTTGCATCAGCGGTTACAACATTAGAAGAGAAAGGTGCGCTTAGTTACACGATCATTGTCGCAGCAAATGCGGATGAGCCGGCGACACTTCAGTATATCGCACCGTATACAGGTGCAGCACTAGCTGAGTACTTTATGTACAAAGGAAGAGCAACCGTTATCGTATACGATGACTTGACTAAGCAAGCTTCAGCCTACCGTCAAATGTCACTTCTTCTAAGACGTCCACCTGGTCGCGAAGCGTACCCCGGTGACGTTTTTTACCTTCACTCCAGACTGCTGGAGCGCGCAGCAAAATTAAGCGACGCATTAGGTGGAGGAAGTATGACCGCGCTTCCAATTATCGAAACGCAAGCTGGTGATGTATCAGCTTATATTCCAACAAACGTAATTTCAATTACGGACGGTCAAATCTTCTTATCAGGTGATTTATTCAACGCCGGTATCCGACCAGCTATTAACGTTGGTATTTCAGTATCACGTGTTGGGTCAGCCGCTCAAACAAAAGCTATGAAGCAGGTAGCTGGCAAGTTAAAGCTAGAATTAGCTCAATTCGCAGAATTAGAAGCATTCTCGCAGTTTGCTTCTGATCTTGATGCAGCTACGCAAGCCGAGCTGGCACGAGGACAACGTCTACGTGAAATGCTGAAACAATCACAAAACTCTCCAATTTCTGTGGAAGAGCAGGTAGCAATTATTTACGCTGGTATTAACGGTCACTTAGATAGTGTACCTGTTGTAGAGGTTCGTGCATTCGTTGGAAAGCTCCGTGCGTACCTACGCAACAGTGTTCCTCAATTCATCTCAAGTATTCAATCTGAGAAGAAGCTTTCACCAGAGAACGAAGAAGTTCTTAAGAAAGCAATCGCCGATCTTAAAGCTTAATATTTCTTTTACCCTTACACGTCCAAACCTATTGTTTGGACACGTAAGGGTAACGATAACACGTACTGATTCAATCAAGCCTACCGAATTGACTAACTAGCCTAAATTTTGTCTACTTTTAGGGTAGGGTAATACCAATAGTAACTTTTTACAAAAGACAATTTATTTGGCAAGGATTATGCTTAAACATAGAGCGGGGAAAATAAATAAAAAACATCACGTTTTTAATTTTACAAAGGCTTACACTAACGATCTACTAATTCGTATTGCTTCGTTGAAGTAGTTATAACGACGATGTCATTATAATCTAACTTAGATTAAAAAAATTTACAGCAGGAATAAAATTGCTGTAAGAAATAAAAACTAAATGACCTAAAGAACTACTCTGTTCAGAATGTCTTAGCTAAACTTAATAAAAATGGGCTGCCGGTTAAAGTGCCCAAAATAAATTTTAAAAAATTACGGTTACCCCGCCGTAATTTTTAGGAAAAGTTAGATTCTTCACTGAGAGTGTTCTAAAGTATCTGATTGACAAGTTAAGAAAAAGCGGGTTACTATAGCTAGTGACATTGGTTCCTTGGGGCGTCGCCAAGTGGTAAGGCATCGGACTTTGACTCCGCTATTCGTAGGTTCGATCCCTACCGCCCCAGCTTTTCCAGAGTTGACCTTTCATTTTAATTATGCTACTATACGATCATAGAGATTAAAGGGCTTGTAGCTCAGTGGACTAGAGCACGTGGCTACGAACCACGGTGTCAGGGGTTCGAATCCCTTCTTGCCCAATTAGTCTTAGTTGGAACAAGCTTGCTAAGAAGTCTTCAGTCGTGATTATTTAGTACCAAGTATTTCTCCTTCCCCCTCGAGCACGGTCGCAGTCCTCAAGGGGTTTAAAAATTAACAAGCTCCAGCATGCAAAAAACGGAAGTGAGATTTCTAGTCATCATTCTTTTAGTTATCCTTTTAAGTCTAAGCCACGACTATTTCGCCTGGTTCTTAATAAGACAGTTTCTAAAAAGGTCCAAGTAAGATCCTCTTATTTTGCTGTGCTGAATCAATGCAGTTTAGCTAGCAACGGCTAAATGGGTATTTTATAAATGCTATCTTATTAGTTACTTTACACTCCCTATGTCTAAAAGGCGCGGAGCAGCTGTAGAGTAGTGCTTTCTGCTTTACATCAGAAAGCCCTGGAATTTATTCCAGGGCTTAACTTAGGGTTTCGACATTAATCTAATTACGCTGCTGCTGCAGGAGCAACTAGAGCTACTGGTAAAGACTCACCAGCTGCAAGGTCTAGAGGGAAGTTGTGAGCGTTACGCTCGTGCATTACTTCCATACCTAGGTTTGAACGGTTAAGGATATCTGCCCAAGTGTTGATAACACGACCTTGTGAATCTACAACTGACTGGTTGAAGTTGAAACCGTTTAGGTTGAATGCCATTGTTGCTACACCCATTGATGTGAACCAAATACCAACTACTGGCCATGCACCTAAGAAGAAGTGAAGAGCACGTGAGTTATTGAATGAAGCGTATTGGAAAATTAGACGACCGAAGTAACCGTGAGCTGCAACGATGTTGTAAGTCTCTTCTTCTTGACCAAACTTGTAACCGTAGTTAGCTGATTCGTTCTCAGTAGTCTCACGGATTAAAGATGAAGTTACTAATGAACCGTGCATAGCTGAGAATAGAGAACCGCCGAATACACCAGCAACACCAAGCATGTGGAATGGGTGCATTAGGATGTTGTGCTCAGCTTGGAATACAAGCATGAAGTTGAAAGTACCAGAGATACCAAGAGGCATACCATCTGAGAATGAACCTTGACCGATTGGGTAGATTACGAATACTGCAGCTGCAGCAGCTACTGGAGCTGAGAAAGCAACACAGATCCATGGACGCATACCTAGACGGTAAGAAAGTTCCCACTCACGACCGATGTAAGCACAAACACCAATGAAAAAATGGAATACTACAAGTTGGTAAGTACCACCGTTGTATAACCACTCATCGATTGAAGCAGCTTCCCAAATTGGGTAGAAGTGTACACCAATAGCATTAGAGCTTGGTACTACAGCACCAGAGATGATGTTGTTACCGTAAAGTAGAGAACCAGCAACTGGCTCACGGATACCATCGATATCTACTGGAGGTGCTGCGATAAAAGCAATAATATATGCTGAGATAGCAGTAAGCAGAGTAGGAAACATTAGACAACCGAACCAACCAATGTATAGTCTGTTTTCAGTTGAAGTGATCCATGCACAGAATTGCTCCCAGAAGCTTGCGCTCTCGCGTCTTTCTAAAGTTGTAGTCATGATTATTTATTTTGTTTAAATTAATTGTTTTGGTCTTAAAACCTCCCAGGAAAATCTCCTGTTGACTTTATTATGCGCACGTAGACAGGCAGCTAGCGTTACAGTTATTAGTTTTAAACAATATAAAAACATACGCATAACGGGTGACTCGAGTGACTTCAAATCACACAACCGAAATGGGCTCAGGTGAAAATTTACATGTTTATTTTCATCTGAGCCCATTTCGGTTGGGCGTTCTTGTCGGATAAAAATGTCCTTTAAAAAAGATGCGTGAATTGGTCATCTGGGTGGAAATTCTTACATGCCAACATCTTGACCTTAACTTACTTTCCAGTCGTCGTGGCCTGGATAGATACGTATATAACAATCAGGTTCTTTACCAATGCTAATGCTCCGCAATTGGTAGTGGCTTATGAGTTCATGTTGCAACCTTCGGACGGCTTGGGATCTTGGTAGTAAGTTTACGGCTTGTTGTTGATACATAATAATTTCTTCGATTGCAAGCTGCACCTCCTCAAGTGGTGTTAATAATTTCAAACCGGCCCTTTTAATACGCCCATCCTTTTTCGACGCGTCACTTTTAGAATTACGAATCACAATTTGCTTCAACGCTTTTGCAATTTGTAGCAAGCTATTATTCGGTATCGTCGATATATTAATATTTCGCGAAATGGAAATCTGGCGCAATTTTTTATTATTCTTTAATAGATTACCTAGTGCAATTACGTTATCTGCGTACTGCATTTCGCGTGTTAGGATAACAGGCAAATTTAACGTACTAATTAAAGCTCGTAAATCTTGGCTATTTATACCAAAAACGTAAAGGAAAATAAAGCATCTATTCGTTTCTTTCTTGATAAATGTGCCTGTTTTGCCTAATTTCGTGGTTTTAAAATAATCCTCGCGATTAAACTGTAGTGGAGGTGGTAAATATTTTTGTTTATTGCCAGTAACAGGCATCGAAATCGACGTTTCTGCTGGTACCGAAATATCGCCACCCTTTTGAAAACTTTCAACCGTGCAACGTATAATATTATTTGTTACGGGAGATAGCTCCCGCTTTTGCAACGGTACCGGCTGTCCTTGTAGAAGTAAGTCTACTGAGCGTTCAACATTTTCGTGAATGATCCACATTTTCGGGTTGTGTATTTCCACCGCAACTTCAAACGTTGGAGGGGCTTTACGTTCCAAGATACTTTTTGAGGACCCTCGGCGTCTCGCTTCTTCGTCTCCTAGTGTTACGTATTGGATTCCCCCGATTAAGTCAGTAAGTGTCGGGTTCTTAATTAAATTATCTAAAGCTCTGCCGTGCGCTGTACCGACCAGTTGTACCCCTCGTTCAGCGATCGTTCTCGCCGCCATCGCTTCTAATTCCGTGCCAATCTCATCAATGACGATAATTTCTGGCATGTGGTTTTCCACTGCTTCAATCATCACCTGGTGTTGATTTTGAGGATTTCGTACCTGCATACGGCGTGCTTTCCCTATGGATGGGTGGGGTAAATCTCCATCTCCTGCGATTTCATTTGATGTATCGATAATAATCACCCGCTTTTGCATATCATCTGATAGAACCCGCGCAATTTCCCGGATGGCAGTAGTTTTTCCCACACCCGGTCGACCCAGTAAGAGGATAGATTTCCGTTTTTCTAATAAGTCACAAATTATATTAACAGTCCCAAAAACAGCACGTCCAATTCGACATGTTAAACCTATAACACCTCCATTTCGATTGCGTAAGGCACTGACTCGGTGTAAAGTCTTTTCGATACCCGCCCGGTTATCCCCACTAAATTTCCCCAAGCGTTTTAGAATATATTCAATGTCTTGCCAGGCAATTGTTTTATAGGATAAATATTTCGTCTCGTTAGCAAATCTAGCTTCTGGTCGACGCCCAATATCTAATACAATTTCAATTAGTTGCGTTCGTGCCTCGTTTTGTTGAAGCGGTTTACTAATAAATTCTGGCAGTATGTCAAGAAGTTGATTCAAATTGTCAGCAAGAAGCATGTTGTTCGGAAATATGGTTGTTGGTTAATTTTTGTTAAGCGCCTTGCGTATTATCTCGTTCAATTTGTATCCTCCTACAAGGTTCTGTAGCTTAAAAAAAACAATGAACAATAATTACATCAGAAACATGAAATAATTATCCTAACCGTTACAAATATGTTGTAGTATCTTAGTAGGAAGTAGCCTACACTATAACTTTACCACCAGAATATGGTGTCCAGTAACTTACTAAGGGGCAAAAGATAAGACTTAGAAGTCAAGATGTCACACTTCACGAAAATTCAGACAAAATTATGTAACCTAGACGTTCTGAAAAAAACTCTTTCAAGTTTAAATCTAGATTGGGCGGAGAATACAAAGACAATTCAAGGTCGTAAAAGTCACGCGCGTGAAACTGAGTTAATTATTAAGCAGTCAAATAATTACGAAATTGTTTTCAAACGAAACGGTAATAAATACGAGCTTGTTGCTGATTTAATGTTTTGGGCGCAACCATATTCATTGGATAAATTCTTAAACCAGATTCATCAGCGTTATGCTTATGAAACAATCGTTGCAGTGCACGAAGAGGCTAATTTTGCCTTCAGTCAAACAAAAAACGAACAGCGCGGATCCATTTGTCTTCAATTAACACGCTATACACACTAAAAAAAGTTAGTTTTACTGTACGATCAACTGACATTCTCCAAACTCAGTAAAGACTTAGTTTGGAGACTTCACAAGCGGGTAGGGAGAATCGAACTCCCATCATTAGCTTGGAAGGCTAAGGTTCTACCACTAAACTATACCCGCTTCATGTAGTACAGCGCTAATCGTACATTAAATCTTAATTGTCCGTCAAACTAACGAGTTCGTATTTTAAGGGCTTCTCAATAATTCTGCGTAAAAAGCGTAAGTTAGACTGGTGCAGTTTTTCGCCCTAAAAATCCAACGCTTTTCTGGATTTGTCGCAGAGCTCTTTAATTAGGATCGTTTTGATAAAAGCTGATTCTTATGATCAGGGCTACTCTCGGCACCTACGGTAAAAATCCCGTCGCATAGAAAGCTTCTGGAGTTATTGCTCGTACAAGACTTAGGTTGTGTATACACACGGAGCTTGTTTTAAAAATATAACTTAAATTTACATACACATTAGTAAAACTTATACTTTACATAAAATAGGGCTGTACAATTCGCGCCGTGTTGATGATATCTTAGTTTATAAGATAAAAGTAGAATATAAAAAACTTATTTTGCTTATTACGGTTTCTATTTAAGGAATATACAATCTAGCAATTATTAAGCATAACATCTTAAACTAAGGAGTTTGTCATGTCTCAAGCCGTTGAATCACGTACTCGTATTAAGAGTGAACGTTACGAATCTGGTGTAATCCCTTATGCAAAAATGGGTTACTGGGATCCAGAATACACAATCAAGGAAACTGATCTTTTAGCATTATTCCGTTGTACACCTCAACCAGGTGTAGATCCAGTAGAGGCTGCAGCTGCACTTGCAGGTGAGTCTTCAACTGCCACATGGACTGTTGTATGGACGGATCTTTTAACTGCTTGTGATCTTTACCGTGCGAAAGCATACCGTGTTGATCCAGTTCCAAGTGCAGCTGATACTTACTTCTGCTATATCGCTTACGATCTAGACCTATTCGAAGAAGGTTCACTTGCTAACCTTACCGCGTCAATTATTGGTAATATCTTTGGTTTCAAAGCTGTTAAGGCGCTTCGTCTTGAAGATATGCGTATGCCAGTTGCTTTACTTAAGACTTACCAAGGCCCTGCAACAGGCCTTGTCGTTGAGCGTGAGCGTATGGACAAATTCGGTCGTCCACTTCTAGGTGCTACAGTTAAGCCTAAATTAGGTCTTTCTGGTAAGAATTACGGTCGTGTAGTATTCGAAGGTCTTAAAGGTGGCTTAGATTTTCTTAAAGATGATGAGAACATTAACTCACAACCATTCATGCGCTACCGTGAGCGTTTTCTTTACTCAATGGAAGGTGTTAACAACGCTGCTGCTACAACTGGTGAAATTAAGGGTCACTACCTTAACGCAACTGCAGCTACGATGGAAGATATGTACGAGCGTGCTGAATTCGGTAAAGAGTTAGGTTCGGTTATCGTTATGATCGACCTTGTAATCGGTTACACTGCTATCCAGACAATGGGTAAATGGTGTCGTAAGTCTGATATGATCCTTCACCTTCACCGTGCTGGTAATTCAACTTACTCTCGTCAGAAGTCTCATGGTATGAACTTCCGTGTAATCTGCAAGTGGATGCGTATGTCAGGTTGTGACCATATTCATGCTGGTACAGTTGTTGGTAAGCTAGAGGGAGATCCTCTAATGATCAAAGGCTTCTATAACACTCTACTAGATACTAAGACGGAGATTAGTCTACCTCAAGGTTTATTCTTCGCCCAAGATTGGGCTTCACTACGTAAGTGTGTACCAGTAGCTTCTGGTGGTATCCACTGTGGTCAAATGCACCAATTAATTGACTACCTAGGTGATGACGTTGTTCTTCAGTTCGGCGGTGGTACAATTGGTCACCCTGATGGTATCCAGGCAGGTGCGACTGCTAACCGTGTAGCTCTAGAGTGTATGGTTATCGCTCGTAACGAAGGACGTGATTATGTTGCAGAAGGTCCTCAAATTTTAAGAGACGCTGCTAAGACTTGTGGCCCTCTTCAGACTGCTCTAGATTTATGGAAGGATATTACATTCAACTACGCATCTACAGACACAGCAGATTTCGTTGAGACAGCAACACAAAATAGATAATTTTCACGATTAACTCGTAAATCTTTTATTTTACGGTCTTTAAATCCGGAAGTATCTATTATAAAAATTTTCATTTTAGGAGTAACTAATGAAACTAACACAAGGAGCATTTTCTTTCCTTCCTGACCTAACTGATGTGCAAATCTCGAAGCAGATTGCATACGCTTTAAGCAAGTCATGGGCCATTTCTATCGAATTCACTGACGACCCGCACCCGCGTAATAACTATTGGGAAATGTGGGGCCTTCCTCTTTTCGATATTAAAGATCCAGCTGCAGTAATGTTTGAGATCAACATGGCTCGTAAGGCTAAGCCAAATTACTACGTAAAGGTTGCTTGTTTCGACAACACTCGTGGTACTGAGTCTTGTGTACTTTCATTCATCGTTCAGCGTCCAGCTTACGAACCAGGTTTCCGCCTGACTCGTCAAGAATCTGCAGGTCGTAAATTAGTTTACACGATTGAGTCATACGCAGTTAACTCAAAGCCAGAAGGTGAGCGTTACTAATTTTTAATTAGCCGCAACCTTTTTAAAAGCTTACTACTATATATATCGATATAGTAGTAAGCCTTCTCCCTCCCAGCCCAGCGAGGCTGTTTAGCTTTTACTCGAAAATTTAGAAGCATTAGGCTCAATGTTAGTTGTGCTTAAATTTTTTTTACGATACAGTAAATTGTAAGATTCATAATCTTACTAGAAAATTGTTCTAAAATGAGGCTATTATGTAATATGTAATCATCATTGGTTTAAGTGTCGCTCTTGGATGTTTACCCTTTCGAGATAGTTGTTTCCTTACTTAATATCTTACTTAAGATTGGAGGAGGTTAAGTTTTGAGTGTTATAGAAAATTGTGTAGAATTCTCTTTAATATTTCTTAATAATAGAAGACTCGTATTCTATATGATTCTATCTTACCCTTTGCTCTGCCTTGAGTTTCATTATCTTTAAATAACTTCAACCAGTTTATTTGGTTGAAGTTATTTATAATAATCTCTTAATCTGTTGCCAACCCCGTGCACATAAGAAGCTAACCAATGTTTTTGTAGAAACTTACTTAAGTTAGTATTATTATTGGAGGCAACACAGTCTTTATAGCTACTGGACCCTCACTTTACGATATTGGAGGTCTTTATAGTGCTGCTGAACTATAAGGTAACATTGTTCCAATAATTTTGGCCTCGCTTAAACTATCTTTATGTTCAGATTTTGATGCTAAGAATCACATTACATGCAATCCATTCTAGTATGGTAAGCTAGATAACTGTGGGTATTAAATCTTGCTATAAAGAACATCGTAATCTTGAGAAACAAGGCAAGATTTCTGTTTTAAGTAAACTTCCGCAATTTTTGCAACTTTTGTTACTGCTTTGAATATTTCCGAACCAGTGAAAATTAAAATTAAAGGTGCACCTTTATTTAAAATAACAATTAAAAAATCCTCCAGTTAGAGTGCCTACGAGCAATTTCACAAAGTTATTAGTTACAATGTTAGGTTGGTAGCCCACAGAAAAACAAATTATAAAAAAAGACTAAAGTTTATAGTTATCATAACAAATATTGCAATACGATTTTCAATCGACCTATTAGGTAAGATTTTTCTCGTTAGGGATGTTTTATAGATAGGAATAGCAAATTTGTTACCAATTCTATTTTATCTTCTTCCATACATGCTTTAGGTAACTACGAGGAATACTGTTGATTTCCAAATGAAGGATAACCTTAATTTGGAAACCGACAGTATTGACAATTGATAGAAGTTGCTAATTTAACTGAACTTTCCAGTCGTTGAAGCAATTACAAATGGGGCATAAGTAAATATGTAACCAATTGTAAAGTGTGCTAAACCAACTAGTCGTGCTTGAACAATTGATAGCGCTACTGGTTTATCACGCCATTTAACTAAGTTTGCGATTGGCGTACGCTCGTGCGCCCAAACGAGAGTTTCAATAAGCTCTTGCCAATAACCACGCCACGAAATTAAGAACATAAAACCTGTAGCCCAAATTAGGTGCCCAAATAAGAACATCCAAGCCCAAACAGCCTGCGCGTTCATACCAAATGGATTATAACCGTTGATTAATGGCGATGAGTTTAACCATAGGTAATCACGAAGCCAACCCATGATGTAAGTAGAAGACTCGTTAAATGCCGCAGCATTTCCACCCCAGATTGTCATATGTTTCCAATGCCAGTAGAATGTTACCCATCCAATAGTGTTCAGCATCCAGAACATAGCCAGGTAGAAAGCATCCCAAGCTGAAATATCACATGTACCTCCACGCCCAGGACCATCACATGGAAAACTGTAACCAAAGTCTTTTTTATCCGGCATTAGTTTTGAACCACGCGCATCTAAGGCACCCTTAACGAGGATTAATGTTGTTGTGTGTAGACCTAATGCAATTGCGTGGTGAACTAAGAAATCTCCAGGTCCAATTGTTAGGAATAGGGAGTTTTTACCACTATTAATAGCATCCATCCAACCAGGTAACCATATTTTACTACTAGCGACACTTGCCGCACTTGTAGATGAGGAAAGAAGTATGTCGAAACCATATAGCGCTTTACCCGATGCTGCCTGAATAAATTGGGCGAAGACTGGCTCAAATAAAATCTGTTTCTCTGGCGTTCCAAACGCTACACAAACATCATTGTGAATATATAAACCAAGAGTGTGGAAACCTAGGAATAAAGATACCCAACTTAGGTGCGAGATAATCGCTTCTTTGTGTTGAAGCATTCGCGCTAACACATTATCTTTATTTACTTCCGGATCATAATCACGTACAAAAAAGATAGCACCGTGTGCAAATGCTCCAACCATTAAGAAACCAGCGATGTACTGGTGATGTGTGTAAAGTGCAGCTTGCGTTACGTAATCTTTAGCCATAAATGCGTATGATGGTAACGCATACATATGCTGGGCAACTAAGGACGTCGCTACACCTAATGAAGCTAAGGCTAAACCTAACTGCATGTGTAGACTATCTGTAATTGTTTCGAATAAACCCCGGTGACCGGCACCTAGTCGACCTTTTGGTGGTACGTGAGCGTCTAAGATCTCCTTCATACTATGACCGATACCCCAATTTGTACGGTACATGTGCCCTGCAAAAATAAACACGATAGCAATCGCTAAGTGATGGTGCGCAATATCAGTTAGCCACATTGACTGAGTCTGGGGATGAAAGCCACCTAAGAATGTTAGAATAGCTGTTCCCGCTCCTTCACTTGTACCGAAGATATGCTGCGCAGTATCTGGGTTTTCCGCATAGAGACCCCAGTTACCTGTAAAAAATGGCGTTAAACCTTCTGGGTGCGGTAAAGTCGATGTGAAATTATTCCAACGGATGTGTTGTCCACGTGATTCAGGAATAGCCACATGAATCAAATGGCCAGTCCATGCAAGCGAACTAACGCCGAACAAGCCAGATAAATGGTGATTTAGACGTGATTCGTTGTTCTTAAACCACGCAATTCCTGGACGAAATTTTGGTTGTAAGTGTAGCCAACCAGCGAATAATAATGTTGTCGCTAGAACTAATAAACCAAGAGCTCCAAAATATAGATCTTCATTAGTCCGCATACCAATTGTATACCACCAGTGGTACACACCAGACGTCGCAATGTTAACTGGGTAAGATACACCACCACGAGTAAATGCTTTAATAGCAGATTGGCCAAAGTGGGGATCCCAAATGGCATGCGCAATTGGTTTAACCTTTAATGGATTTAAAACCCATTGTTGGAAATTACCTTGCCATGCCACATGAAATAAGTTACCGGACGTCCATAAGAAGATGATGGCAAGATGACCAAAATGTGATGCGAAAATCTTTTGATAAAGATTTTCCTCTGTCATACCATCATGACTCTCAAGATCGTGGGCAGTTGCGATCCCGTACCAGATTCGTCTCGTTGCGGGATCTTGAGCAAGTGCCTGACTAAACTTAGGAAATTTAGTAGCCATAATTTGTTAATTCTCCTTTTCTATATTAATTTAACCTACGGAAATAATTCTTGCTAAAAAGAATGACCACGTAGTTCCAATACCACCTAAAAGATAGTGTGCTAATCCAACTGCTCGGCCCTGAGTAATACTTAAGGCACGTGGCTGAATTGCAGGAGCTAACTTAAGCTTATTGTGAGCCCAAACGATTGATTCAATTAATTCCTGCCAGTAACCACGTCCACTGAATAGAAACATTAAACTGAACGCCCAAATAAAATGTGCGCCTAAGAAAATAAGACCATAAGCGGACAGCGCGGAACCATAAGATTGAATTACCTGTGAAGCTTGTGACCAAAGGAAATCACGCAACCAACCGTTAATTGTAAGAGCACTGTTCGCAAAATTTCCACCCGTAACATGTGAAATTTTACCTGCGCTAGAAATAGTTCCCCAAACATCTGACTGCATTTTCCAGCTAAAATGGAAAATAACTACTGAAATACAATTGTACATCCAGAATAAACCTAGGAATACATGATCCCAAGCTGAGACTTGACAGGTACCACCACGACCTGGTCCATCACAAGGGAAACGGAACCCTAAGTTTGCCTTATCCGGAATTAGTCGTGAACTACGCGCAAATAAAACACCTTTCAGTAAAATTAGAACTGTCACATGAATTGTAAAGGCATGAATGTGATGCACCATGAAATCCGCTGTACTTAGTGAAATTGGCATCATTGCTATTTTACCGTTAACAGCAATGACATCTCCACCGAAAGCATAACTCGAAGTAGCTAAAGCATTAGGAGCTGTATTACCAGGAGCTAGTGTATGCAGTGATTGTATCCACTTTGCAAAAATTGGTTGCAGCTGAATTGCTTTATCGGAGAACATATCTTGCGGACGGCCAAGAGCCCGCATTGTATCATTGTGTATATATAGTCCAAAACTGTGTGTTCCAAGAAAAATACAAACCCAGTTTAAGTGTGAAATAATTGCATCACGGTGACGTAAAACACGGTCAAGTAAATTATTGTATGATTGAACTGGACTATAGTCACGCACCATAAAGATTGCAGCGTGTGCCGCGGCTCCACAAATGCAGAAACCACCAATCCACATGTGGTGCGTAAATAATGATAACTGAGTTGGGTAATCCACACCAATATAAGGGTACGGAGGCATTGCATACATATGATGTGCAACGATAATACTAAGCGACCCTAACATTGCTAAGTTAATAGCTAACTGTGCATGCCAAGAAGTTGTTAGAATCTCGTAAAGACCTTTATGACCTTCGCCTGTTAATGGACCTTTGTGAGCTTCTAGAATTTCTTTCATACTGTGTCCGATACCCCAGTTTGTTCGGTACATGTGACCCGCAAAGATAAATAGTACAGCTAACGCTAGGTGGTGGTGAGCCGTATCACTTAACCATAAACTTCCAGTAATGGGGTTTAAACCACCCTTAAACGTAAGGAAATCTGAGTATTCGCTCCAGTTTAGAGTAAAGAAGGGAAGTAAACCTTTCTTAAAACTTGGATACAGCTGCGCCATTAAATCTTGGTTAAATAATAACTCATGAGGTAACGGAATTTCTTGTGGTGCAACACCTGCGTCTAAAAGTTTGTTGATTGGTAAACTAACGTGAATTTGGTGCCCTGACCATGATAGACAACCAAGACCAAGTAGACCAGCTAAATGATGGTTCATCATCGACTCAACGTTTTGGAACCACTCTAACTTTGGAGCAGCCTTATGGTAATGAAACCAACCTGCGAAAACCATTAGCGTTGACATTACTAAGCCGCCCATTGCGGTCCAATATAGTTCTGTTTCATTTGTAATGCCGGATGCTCGCCACATTTGGAAAACTCCCGAAGTTATCTGCACGCCGGAGAAACCGCCACCAACATCACCATTCAGAATCTCTTGTCCAACTACTGGCCATACGACTTGTGCACTTGGCTTAATGCTAGTAGGATTTAGTAGCCACGCTGAATAATTGGAAAAACGTGCACCATGGAAATATGCTTGACTAACCCATAAAAAAATAATGGCTAGTTGCCCAAAATGCGCACTGAAAATCTTTCTTGATATATCTTCAAGCGAACTTGTTTGACTATCAAAATCGTGTGCATCTGCGTGTAAATTCCAGATCCATGTAGTAGTTTTTGGACCTTTAGCTAAGGTACGAGAAAAATGTCCGGGTTGTGCCCACTTCTCAAATGAGGTAGCAACTGGATCTTTATCTACTATAACTCGTACTTTGCTAGCTTCTAGTTCTTTAGAGCCAACTTTCATTTTTTACTCTCCTTTTCTGAGACTTATAAACAAGAAACCTTGATACTCGTCAGGCTTCGAAATATATATTTTAATTACAATATACGTTATAAAGGGTACTTAAAGAAAGGTTTAAAGAACCTTTACAAAAATTAATATTTAAAATGTTACTACAGGGAAAAGCTTTGAGGCTCTGAAGATCATTCTTGAAATAACCTTTAATAGTTATCATGCCCACAAATGCAGATTTAGTTGAAGGCATGATAACGACTTGGTAGGCCTATATAAAAAGTCGAAGCCAAGTGTTATTAGAAGAAACCTAGAGTTAGGGCTTGTGTAATTGGCATTGTTGCGCCAATCCCGAGCCAAAAGGCTGTAAACGTTCCAAAAATAAATACTAGCGAGGCCACTGGACGACGGAATGGGTTCTGAAATTTATTTACGTTTTCAATAAATGGGACAGTAATTAAACCAGCTGGAACAGCTGCCATTGATAATACACCTAATAACTTATTTGGAATAACACGAAGTAAATTAAACGTGGGGAAGAAATACCATTCAGGAAGGATTTCTAATGGGGTAGCAAATGGATCCGCCTTTTCACCTAGTGGGGTAGGCTCAAGAACACCTAATCCAATACAACACGCGATTGTTCCCAAGATACATACGGGAAAAATGTATAATAGATCGTTTGGCCAAGCTGGTTCACCATAGTAATTATGGCCCATACCTTTTGCTAATTTAGCACGAAGCTTAGGATCTGCTAAATCCGGTTTTTTTAAAATAGACATAGATATAAATTTTCCAAAAAAGATAATCAATATTAACGTACCGCAAATAACGGACTCGGGAGATCTCCGAGTAATGTATTATAGAGGACCTGAGATACCTTGCTTACGAATCATCACAAAGTGAGTTAGCATTAACACAGAAGCCACAACTGGTAAAACGAATGTATGTGCACTGTAAAAACGCGTTAAAGTAGATTGACCAACACTTACGCCCCCTCGTAAAACTTGTACGATTAAGCCACCAA
>Ga0209390_10000910_pt1 | contig 58538 bp, 46 predicted proteins | sample BON01_FD_187212 | JGI IMG/M metagenome (GOLD analysis project Ga0209390, IMG submission 187212) | Freshwater microbial communities from Lake Bonney liftoff mats and glacier meltwater in Antarctica - BON-01 (SPAdes) (version 2) | ecosystem: Environmental > Aquatic > Freshwater > Ice > Glacier...
AGGCGCGTTTTTGAAGGCATGCGTCGGCCTGTCGAGAAAACGTAACGCAGGCAGCACGATTGCCTGAAGGCCCCGAAGGGCGGGCCTGTCGCGCGCCGCCGCTGCGTTGTCGTTCTTGCCAAGGGCGACGGCCATTGCCTTCGAACGACGCCTTGCGGCAACACGCGACAGACTCACGCAGAGACATATCAGAGTTGTTCAGAGGCTCCCTAGAATGGGTAAGGTACACCCTAGGAATTCGAGCCAAATTTGGCGTTACACACTGTGTTCATTGTTGAGCGCAGCGCTGCTATCCAGCGCAGTATTTGCGCAGGCCCAAGCTCAGGAGCAGGAACGTCGGCAGGCGCCGGTGCATCTTGCGGCCACTAGCATTAATCTCGAGGACGTTCCCTACCCGTATCCCGTTAGCTATAGGGATTTCGACCTTTACGAGCAGGCCTTACGCATGGTGTATATGGATGTTGCACCCACCAGTCCAGCGAATGGCCAAACAGTCCTTCTACTGCATGGCATGAACTGGTACTCAGAGTACTGGGGTGAGACGATTCGCCGCCTAACTGCCGAGGGCTATAGAGTGATCGCACCGGACCAGATAGGCTTTGGACGCTCCTCTAAGCCCATTATTCCCTATAGCCTGCACGATCATGTGACCAACACAAAGGCAATCTTGGACAGCCTTGGAATCGAACAGGCCGTGGTCCTAGGGCATTCGATGGGGGGCGCCATCGCAACTCGCTTTGCATTCTCGTTCCCTGCTGTTACGTCCCACCTCGTGTTGGTGAATCCAATTGCACTGACTGATTCACGACTATCTCGCGAGTGGTCGCAATTCGAGTCCTACACGCCAGAGAGTGATGGCCGTGACTACGAGGCTGTACGCCGCAATATCGAGCGCTATTTTGTGACTTGGGATGAGGCATATGAGCGTTACATCGACATTAATTATGGCTGGACATTGAGTGCGGAATGGCCCCGTTTGGCCACGGTCCGAGCATTGAATAGCCAATGGCTGTATCAAGACCCAACCGTCTATGACCGTCCTCACATTCAAGCGAAGACTCTTTTTCTAGCAGGCGCTGACGACGGGCCGAATTTCCCGGCTCAGGCGGCGCAAACTGTCGCCGATATTCCTAATGCGGAGCTGATCCTAATCGACAATGCAGGGCATATTCCTTTCTTCGAGAAACCCGCAGAGTTCTATCCCCCATTGCTCGCTTTCATCGCCTCAGAACCACTTTCAATGCCTCAGAGCAATCGCTGAGGCAGCGCTCAAAACGCAGCGCCGCCGCACTGGGGGCGCTGCGTTCTCTGCTTACTGTCTCCCCATAGCGCCCAATAATCCATGGCAGTGCTCACTGAAAATTGAAATCTATAGTCAGAAAATGCAAAGCACAGAGCTGGCTTAGTGAAAGCATTCTTTGTGTGCTGGCGATGCATTACTATGCCTCAAGCATATTGAGGATGGCCATTTTGCGCCGCGATTGAATGCTCTCATTGGAGTGAACCATGAAATTAGTAGGTCCGAAGTCGCAGTGGCTAGGCGTAGTCGCAATCCTATTCACTTGTGTAGCAAGCGGGAGCGTGTTCGCTCAGCAAAACGCTGCTAACTTCACATTGTTCGACGAGCATGGCCAAGCAGTGGAGCTGCATTACCATCGCCTTGCCAGCGCCGTGGTCCTGATGACGCATCGCGTCGACTCCGATCTGGCGGGCCAAGCTGCGCATAGTGTCGAACAAACCCTCAGTAATTTCGCAACCCAAGGCATCCCATTCTTTCTGGTCAATCCGGAAACGGCGAGCACGCGTGAGGCGTTAATACGAGACAAGCTTGCTCAGGGAATAACTGCTCCCATACTGCAAGATGACGCGCAACTCGTTGCGAAGACACTGGGCATGAACACAGCGGGCGAGGTCCTATTGATAGACCCGCAACGTTGGACTGTAGTTTACCGTGGTCCGGTAGTGGATGATTTGGCAAACCCACAGGCCTTGTATTTTCAGGATGCCCTTACTGCACTCTTAGCAGATCAAGAACTTGCGCAAGCAAGCCGTGCGATGCCTGCTGACTACTCTGGGGAGCAGATCGCCCTAGTGTCCATGGCGCCGGCTATCTCTTATAACGATGCGGTTGTGCCGATATTGCAGGAGAAATGCGTGAGCTGCCATCGACCTGGAGGCATAGGGCCTTGGGCGATGACTAGTCACGCGATGGTGCAGGGCTTCTCGCCGATGATTCGTGAAGTGGTTCTGACTAAGCGGATGCCACCTTGGCACGCGGATCCGAAGGTAAATAATTTTAAACACGACATGGGTTTGACGACAGCGCAGGCGCAGACACTTGTGCAATGGATAGACGAAGGCGCACGCAACGAAAGTACTACTGACCCCCTGTTGGCCGTTCGCGAGAGAGAAACAGACTGGGAATTAGGCGAGCCAGACCTTGTGGTCGAATTGCCCGCCTTCACCGTCCCCGCTACTGGCACACTCGACTATCAAATACTGACCGTAGAGAGCCCCTTGGACCGCGATGTGTGGGTGCGCGCGGTGCAGATCGTGCCAAGTGATCGCCAAGTCCTACACCATGCAATCGCCACCTTTGGTCCGAAGGATTTTAGCTCGGGCATCGATCTCGGCAGCCCTATTGGCGAGGCGCTGTTTCAGTCGCAATTGATGACCTTCGTTCCCGGCAATGAGCTCTATGAGTACCCAGAGAATACGGGTGTCTTAGTGCCGGCGGGATCGACTTTTTTCAGCCAAATGCATTACACCACTTACGGCCGGGAAAGCACCGATCGCACTAAGATCGGCCTGTATTTTTCAGAGGTCGAGCCGGAGTTTACACTGCAACATTGGGCCATGGTGAATGTGGATTTGCGCATCCCGCCAGGTGAACCCGATTACGAGGCCGGGGCTTATTATCAGTTCCAGCAAGACGCGGTGATCTATAGCTTATTCCCCCACGCCCATTACCGCGGCCGTAGTTCGACCTTCACCGTAGCTTATCCAGATGGTCGCGAGGAATTGGCGTTGTCCGTTCCCAATTACGATTTCAATTGGCAGCGTTATTTTCAGCTAGAGGAGCCCATCCATGTTCCGGCTGGGACGCGCCTGATTCACCGTACTGTTTACGATAATTCCGAGGCGAATCTCAGCAATCCTGACCCCAGCAAGTTAGTGCGTTTTGGGGAGCAGACTTGGGAAGAGATGCTCTATGGCGGCGTGTCCTTCCGCTACGAGCACAAGGAAGATGATGTTCGCGACATCGACACAGGTAAGTACCTAGCGGGGATCAGCATGGGCTATATGGACTTGAATATGGACGGCAAGGTGGAATTGACAGAGATGCCGGAGAGAGCGCGACAGGGCCTCGCGATGGCCTTCGTTATATTAGACAAGAACAAGACCGGTGGGCTTGAGATCGATGAGTTCGAGCAGTTGATGATTCAGAGCACCCGTAGAGGGCAGCAGTGATCTAGCGACCATACCATACAGCCCCAGTGACGGGGCTATATGGGTTCGGTATATTAGACCGCCGACTCGTTTGGCACCGCAGTGAAGCGGTAGTTCTTCAAGGGCAATTCACGTACTCGTTGCCCCGTCAGGATGTACACCGCGTTCGCCACTGCAGCAGCGATTGGCGGCGTAGCAGGCTCACCCATACCACCTAATGACTCACCCGACTCAACAGCCACGATATCGATCTCTGGTGAATCTTGCAGTGTGACCATCTCGTAGTCAGTAAAGTTGTTCTGCATCACTCGTCCTTGATCAATCGTAATCTCCCCGTAAAGTGCCGCGGTCAAACCGAAGATCACGCCACTCTCTGCCTGTGCGGCGACGGTGTCGGGATTGATGGAGCGGCCACAGTCGATCGCGCAAGTCACGCGATGCACTCGCACCTGCCCAGTCTCCGAGATCGATACCTCCGCGACCTGTGCAACGATCGAACCAAAACTTTCTTGCAAGGCGATACCTTGTGCGCGTCCAGGGGCAAGGTTGCGCTCCCATCCTGCTCGCTCTGCCGCTGCTTTCAGCACCGCCGAGTGGCGTGGCTTGTCGGCTAGCATATTGAGGCGGAATTGGTAAGGATTCTGTCCAGAGCGATGCGCTAACTCGTCCACGAAAGACTCGAGGAAGAAGGTGTGTTGTGAATGCGCTACACTGCGCCACGCGCCAAAGGGGACGTGTGTCTCACTTAATGCATAGGCGATATGTTTATTGGGAATTGCATAGGGTGTATGCGCCGCCTCGGCCGGTTCGTTCTTGCCGATATAATGGTTCTCCCAAGCAATCAGTTGATTATTTGCATCGAAGCCGCCGCGGAACTTACTGGTAACGGCTGGGCGATAGTAGTCCTGTTGAATGTCGTCTTCTCGGCTCCACACAGTTTTCACTGGAACATCGAATTGCTTAGCGATTAGAGTTGCCTGATCGATCGTGTTGGTGTCAGTTGGCAACCTGCGGCCGAAACCACCACCGAGATAGAAGGCGTGCATGGTGACGTCGTTCTCGTTCATGTCTGCGATTTTTGCGACACGTCCACGAATGCCAAGATTATCTTGGGTGCCAGTCCACACATCACACTTGCCGTTATGGAAATGTACTGTGCAATTCATGGGCTCCATCGCAGCGTGGGCGAGGTAGGGCACACGGTAGGTAGCTTCAACTACAGTCTGAGCACTTTTCAGCGCTGCTGGGGCGTCGCCTTCTTCTACGTCTTTGCTAAGCTCACCTTGCAGAGCTTCATCGAACTGGGCATAGATAGACTGTGTGCTTACTTTATTATTCGCTGTCTCTTCGAAGTGAATGTTCAGTGCTGCCAGGGCCTGTTTGGCACGCCAGTAGTTATCCGCGACGACTGCGACTGCGTTATCAAGCTCGATTACCTTCACGACACCTCTACGCTGCAGCGCGGCATCCGCATTCACAGAGAGGAGTTTATTACCGAACACGGGAGAGGTGCGTACTGCCGCGTAGAGCATGCCCGGAAGCTCGGCGTCGATGCCGTAACGAGCCGTGCCGTCGACTTTCGATGGGATATCAATTCGAGCGATCGGCTTGCCCATCAGGGTAAAGTCTTTCGGATCCTTCAATTTCGGGGCGGAAGTAGGCTCAAAACCCGCTGCATCGGAAGCGAGCTCTCCGTAAGATAGTGAGCGGCCACTTGTGCTGTGATGCACGAAGCTTAGGCTGGTGCTCAATTCACTCTCGGGCACATCGAGGCGTACTGCTGCAGCTTTGATAAGCATCTCGCGAGCTGCTGCACCGGCCACGCGCATGCCTTGCTCACCGGTGAAGCGCACGGAGCTGCTGCCTCCGGTGATCTGCATATTCATTATTTCGGCGATCTTCATTGCTCCGGAAGCGGCCACGCCATTTAGGAAGCTTGGCACTGTGACGCCCATTGATTCGACGAAGCCCTTGACTAGCACCCCGTTAGCGAACAGGTCGGTAGCAGGTGCCTGCTCAACGTGTACCTTGTCCCAGTCGGCGTCCAATTCGTCCGCGGCCATCATCGGCAAGGAGGTGAGGATGCCCTGTCCCATTTCTGAATGCGGCACGATGACCGTCACCGTGTTATCGGGAGAAATACGCAGCCAAGTTGTGAGATAGGGTTGGTCACCCGCATCGCGATTCGCGATGGAATGTTTGCTTGGGCGGGTAGAGGCATAGCCGATCAGTAATCCGCCGCCAACGACGGTAGTGCCAAGTATAAAACGGCGTCTTGAAATAGTCATTTTGTCTCCCAGCCTTATGCAGTAGCAGTAAGGGATTTAATAGCGCGGCGGATGCGGGGATAGGTGCCACAACGGCACACATTGGTGATAGCGCCGTCGATGTCCGCGTCACTTGGGCTAGGGTTAGTCTCTAACAGTGCGGATACCGCCATGATCATGCCAGATTGGCAGTAGCCACACTGGGGAACTTGATGGTCTATCCAGGCTTGTTGCACGGCGGTGATGCCACCCACATTCGTCGCGAGGCCTTCGATTGTCGTCACGTCACTGCCTTCGATCGCACTGACCGGGGTGACGCAGCTGCGCACCGGATTGCCGTTAACTTGTACTGTGCAGGCGCCACAGGCGGCAACTCCGCATCCGAATTTCGTGCCTTTAAGACCTAATTCATCGCGAAGGGCCCAAAGCAGCGGCATATCGGGCTCTATATCTAGTTCTTGTTCAACGCCGTTAACTCGAAATCGCGCCATTGGTCTTTCCTCTTTGCTAGTGGTTCTGTTGATAACACGGTATTTGATCGGGGGGAGCGCGCAACTGCCATTAGTGCTTGTGGAGATTACGCCAGCATATAGCACAAACCTAGGTGCCAGCAATTTGATGCCGGCCACGTTGAACCGGATTGCTAACTAGGGAGCCTCTGAACAACTCTGATATGTCTCTGCGTGAGTCTGTCGCGTGTTGCCGCAAGGCGTCGTTCGAAGGCAATGGCCGTAGCCCTTGGCAAGAACGACAACGCAGCGGCGGCGCGCGACAGGCCCGCCCTTCGGGGCCTTCAGGCAATCGTGCTGCCTGCGTTACGTTTTCTCGACAGGCCGACGCATGCCTTCAAAAACGCGCCTTGTCAGCACGATTGCCTGAAGGCCAGAGATATATCAGAGTTGTTCAGAGGCTCCCTAGATTCTGCAAATTGCAGAAATTAGGGAAACCAATCTCAAATATCCGTCTAGCTGCCTAATTTAACGTTGACTCGCGACCGATTACAGCGAAAATAGCCCAGCGCAGTTATTTTTGCGTTAAATTCAGGTACATCGATTCAATACTGACAAGAAAACTTTAGGGGAAACCATGAAAAGAATTTTTAAGAGCGTCATGATAGTAGCGGCCACCATCTTTCTCGCCGCCTGTGCGTCAACTCCAGCGAATCCGTTCGTCGGCATGTGGGATGTCAGTATCAATACTCCAGTAGGAGTGATGGCTGCAACGTTGGACGTTACTCCCGATATGATGGGGACAATGTCATCCGCTGATCTTGGCGAGACAGCGCTACAGGGCATCACCGTGACTGAAAACGCAGTTAGCTTCAATGTGGTAGTCGATGCGCAAGGCCAGACACTGGCATTGAGCTTCGCTGGTATGATCGAAGGGGATATGCTTACTGGTAATTTCGATTCCGATTTCGGTGCAATTCCAGTTACCGCTACTCGTCAGTAAGGTTCGTTATTTCCCGAGTGCAGACAGGGGTTTCACCTCTGGCTGCAGTTGGGCCTCAATCCACATAACCCTAAAGGGCTGTGTATGGCATTTTCAATAAGACCTTGCCAATTCAACGGCAATATCCTCTTCAACTTCCCTAGAAACTTTCAGAGCTTGCTTTGAGCCAGTCTTCGGCGTAAGTCTCTGGGATACTCGTGGTGAGTAATTGTCCGCTACTCAACGGCGTATAAATCTGATCGAAGTGCTTGAGGTCCTTACCCACGCGCTGGAACAAGTCGGTCGGCCTGAGTTTGATTGGGTCGTCATAGCCCAATGCGCCGCATAGGTCCATAAACGCCTCTACAGTGCCTGCGTGATAATTACTCACTCGACGTGACTTGTCGTCAACGTCAATGGCCTTAGCGCGCGCAGGATCGGTTGTTGCAATACCCGTAGGACATTTATTGGTATTACAGGACTTGGACTGCACGCAGCCAAGCGCCAGCATCATCGCGCGCGCCGAATTTACAGAGTCCGCTCCTAATGCCATTTTAGTGAGTAGATCGAAGCCAGTGGCTGTCTTGCCGGCGCTAATGATGCGCAGCTTTGAGCGTAGGCCCGCACCAATTAATACCTGATTGACGAAATAGGTGGCCTCTAAACAAGGCATGCCGAGACGGTTGGAGAACTCCACTGGCGCAGCACCCGTGCCGCCCTCGGCGCCATCGATGGTTATGAAGTCTGGGTAAATCCCCGTGCTGAGCATCGCCTTTACGATGCTCATGAATTCACTCCTTTTACCGATGCAAAGCTTAAAACCGGTAGGCTTGCCTCCGCTCAAGTCGCGAAGTCGTTTCACGAATTCCAGCAAGCCAAATGGAGTGCTGAACTCCGGATGATTGGCCGGTGACTCCACAGTCTTGCCAACCTCGACGAGTCTGATATTGGCGATTTCCTGTGTGACCTTAGCGCCTGGTAGTACCCCTCCATGGGAAGGTTTGGCGCCCTGCGATATCTTTATCTCGATCATCTTCACAACATCGGCGATGGCATTTTTTTGGAATGCCACGTCGTTGAATGAACCATCGAGATTGCGGCAACCGAAATAGCCCGTTCCGATCTGCCAAATCAAGTCTCCGCCATAGGTGCGGTGATAGGGGCTAATGCTACCTTCGCCAGTATTGTGAGCAAAATTGCCAATCGCGGCGGCTTTATTCAGTGCCGAGATCGCGGGGCCGCTGAGCGCTCCGAAACTCATGCCAGAAATATTTAGAATCGAAGCGCTATAAGGCTTTAGGCATTGCTCACCGCCGATAAGGATTCGCGATTTCTCCTTGGGCACATGGGTTGCCTTGATGGAATGAAATACAGTGAGATAACCGTCCTGCATCAAGTCCTGTTCTGTGCCGAAGGGCAACGTATCGTTCAGTCTTTTAGCGCGACGGTAGATCAGGTCACGGGCCTCGCGATTGAACGGCGCCTCTTCTAAGTTGCTGGCAATCAAATACTGACGAATCTCTGGACGGATTGATTCGAATAGATAGCGCAAGTTGGCAAAGACGGGGTAATTCTTACGCAGATTGCTGTCGCTGACATACATGTCATGCAGGCCGATCCCTAAGAACGCCAACCCAAAGAGTACAAAGAAGAATGCTCCAGTGTGCTCCCTCGCGGCTTCGATGCTGAAGCTAGCGCCACTGACGTGGAAGAGTAAGTAAGCGCCAAGCGTGAGCCACAGCAGGCTGATGATCCAATATAAACGCACTGCTGGAGTCATATCACTACCTTAGGTTACATCGAATAACAGCCTGTGAAGATGGGGCTAGTGCTATCTTAGAGACGTAAAAGCAAAGTCACTGAGGCTTCGCTGTCCGTTTTCTCACGTCCTATCGGCACGTCTGTCTGGTGCTTGAGTTTAATCGAAAATTTCATGGAAAGATTGTCCATGATGTCTGATTGTATAGAACTCTCGGAGCGGCCAATGGTGGATTTGCTGCCGCTCTCTACGCTGAGAGTTTGAATGAAGAGGGCATTTTCGGAAACATCCCAGCGCAGCTCCGTTCCCAAGCGAAGTATAGCCTCGCTGGTGGTGCTGTTTGGCTCAACAGAGTAGCGCATACCGGCACCGATTGTGTAATTCCAGTCAAGGTTTTCGCGATCACGAAGGAGATTTTGACCGTAACTGACGGAGAAATCTGACTGGCTATCATAACCGCTGAAGCGGTCGTCCTCGTGAGCGAGTCGGGTCAAGATAAACGAATCTTGACTCAAATTGTAAGTTGCTGAGCCCACGCTGTAGACACGCTGGGCGGCTAATACATTGTTCTTCGAAGAGCGGAAGCCGTCGATAGCGAATCCATACTCCCAAGACTCGCGCAAGTACACGACATTGCCCTTGAACTTGATGTTCTCGTCTTCGGTGTTACCCGATGTGAAGATCGCCCCAAGCTCAACCTCAGATGACAGAGCGTCCTCTGTCTCTTGAGCGAATGCAGAATGCGCGCCGAGGCAGCTGAACAGACATATAGTTGCCAATAGCGAAGGTTTAGGGACAAACGACATTGTATAAGGTTCCTATGATCATGAATTTATAGGAGCTGCATTCTACAAGCACTCACTAGAAATGGCTATTGACGGTATTTTCGTGGAGCCTAGATCCGCGCGGAAACCGGCTGCGCAGCCGCAGCAATGAATAGGCAAAAAAAAGGAGCAGGCGCATCGCCTACTCCTTTTCCTAACGCTCGGGTTGTTACATGGGCACTCTTGCCGCACGAATCTCAATCTCAACCAACCAACCGTCTACAACGAGGCCAGCGATCTCGACAACAGAGCGTACAGGTTTCATGGGGTTCGCCTCGGTGCCGAAGAACTGAGCGAAACCGGCATTGAAGCCTGCGAAATCGAAGGTGCCATCATCGCCGGCTACGCCGAATACGCGCACCTGTACGATGTCGGACATTGACCAGCCCTGTGCTTCAAGCGTTGCTTTGAACTTATTGAAGGTGTCGACTGTTTGCTGTTCCATGTTGCCGTAGGTGCCGTCGGCCTGCGGGGAAGCGCCAGAACCACTCAGATACAGTGTCTCGGCACCAGCGGGGATCGTGATGTTATTGAAGAAGAAACGGCCCTCTCCATTGCGTTCGATCTCTTGAGCGCTTGCAGTGACAGAGATTGCAGCGGCGAAAAGGGCAGAAGTCAGGGACAGCACTTTAACAAATTTCGTCATTTTGTTTTCCTTTTAAAAATTATTTGCATGACGGGCGCAATGTTTAGCGCCCAAGAGTGTTGATATAGCTTACCACGTCGATAATTGCTTGTTCATCAGCTAGCCCAGACGTCATGGCTCGCATCGGTGCACCGTAGGCATCTAAAGGGTTTTCACCACGATAGCCTGCCTTAAAATTCTTCAATTGCGTAACGAGATACCAGTCGTTCTGGCCTTGCAGAGCGGGTGCGTTCATGGCTTGGTTGCCTTGCGCTTGGTCACCATGGCACATGGCACAGGCTTGGAACAATTGCTTCCCGTGGTCGACGTTGCCGTCGCTAATTGTTGGCTGCGCTGGCACATATCCCCAGGTGCTCGCCCACTGAACGACATCATCTATCTCTGCATCGGTCAGGATTGCGGCCATTGGCTGCATTTCCATCCCTTCGATGTCCATTGGATGCATGCCGCGGCCACCGGTTCGGAACAGCTCCAATTGGCGTTTCAAATACCAAGACTCCATGCCTGCAAGGCGTGGGGCTTGGATGCCTTCACTGCCAATACCGTCGGTACCGTGGCAGGTGAAGCAGAATCTGTGTGTGACCGGTTCATGGGGCTGTTCCGCCATGGCGGCCGTCGCTGCGAATGCAGGTAGGGAGAAAGCAAGAACCACTGAAAATACTGTTCGAAACATAAATCTCTTACTCCTAGTGAGAAAAGGGTGCCACAACCGTGGCACCCTTTTCGTTTTACTTAGCGCTAAGACTTAGCAAGCCTTAGAATTCAGCTCTTACGCGTGCGTACACAAAACGGCCGTTCGGGCTGAATGCACCGTCTGTCAGGTACTTATTGCTTGAAGTACTACCGAAGTCTACTGCACGAACTTCCTCAGGTTTTTCGTTGAGAAGGTTGTCTGCACCCACTACGAAGGTGTAGTTGTCGCGGAAGGTGTATGCCACCTCACCACCGAAGATCACCTTGTCGCCAACCCAGTAGTCACGGGCAGGAGTTCCATTGGACGGTACTCTGAAGTACTCATCGTAATAGTTCGCCTGCAACGTGAAGCGGAAGTCATTAAGGGTATGGTTCGCGCGGAAGTTACCGCGATTCGCAGGGATGCCTTTCTCCAGATCAGCTACGTTGGCACGAGTCAGCAGGCCTGGCGTGAAGCTGTCCAGAGTCTGCTTAGTCCATGCCCATGATGCAGCGAAATCAGTACGACCCATGTCATTCCAATCCATTGACCAAGAACCTACTACTTCCACACCTTCGTTAGTCGTTGACATGTCGTTGGTGTAGTAGTTGAAGGACACGATGCTGCGAGCACCGGAGATACCAGAAGCTTCAAGCTCCGCGGCAATCGCAGGAGTGATGTCAAAGGTCGCAGAGTTCAGGATGCGGTCTTCAATCTGGATGTTGTAGTAATCGATTGTCAGGTCCAGTGCGCCGATCTCTGTCGTCAAACCGATGCTGAAGTTTGTAGCCGTCTCAGGCTTCAGTTCCTTACCACCAAATCGTTGTGAAATTGGGTTAGTTGGAGGAATCTGACCTTGCGTCACAGGGATGCTGTCTACAACACCAGTGCTGATGTTGGAGATGTTCGCCTGACCAGGTGACGGAGCACGGAAACCGGTGCTTACAGTACTACGGATGTTGGTTGTATCTGTCAGCGCATAGCGTGCAGTCAGCTTGCCGTTAGTAGTAGTACCGAAGGTGTTGTAGAAGTCTTCGAAACGCACCGCAGCACCTAGTAATAGGCGCTCTGTTGCGTCCACTTCAAGGTCAACATAGAACGCATAGTTCTTACGATCCCACGTTCCTTGCTGGTCAGGACCAAAGCCCTGGAAACCATCAGAACCGACACCTGATCCGAAATTGGCGAAAGGGCCTGCTCGGTAGGAGTCTTGATCATTAGAGTTTACTTTGAACAGTTCACGACGCCACTCGAAGCCGTAGGCGACGTTGAGCGGTGAGTACATGCCCACATCCACAGGCGTAGAGAGATCAAGGTTGAAGTTGTTCTCGATCGTGGTGTAGATGCCTGGCTCGAAGCTGCTTGGTGAGTCAGGGCCCATGGATGGGTTGGAAGTGTTAGAGATTAGGTAGGTCATCTCGGAGAAGCCGTTACCAATGCTCACGTCATAAGATGTGTCACCGAATAGATCTAGCTCGCCTTTGAAACCGGTTACGTTAGATATATCAGTGTTCTTACCACCGAATACTGGCGTGTAGCCACCTGGGTGACGCTCAAGGAATGTGAAACACTGTGGATCCGCAAGGCCTGCATTACGTGCGGCAATAGAGCTGGTGCCGAACTGAGCATTCGCGCCTTTAGGAATAGTTGGGCAAGTTGTGCCAGAGCCTGGAGTCAGGTCGAAGAACAACTGGTTATTGCCTTGAGTGAATACGCCGCCACGGTTTTCCGGGTTACGGAAGAAGAAACCGAGTTCAACTTCTTTCTCGCTGTAGCCACCTTGCGAGTAGAAAGTGCTGTCGCCGCCTAGGTCAATCCCTAAGTTAGCGAATAAGTTCATGATCTCAGTGTCAGGCAGGCCCTGCTCCTGAGCATTGACTTTAACGGCCTTGTTGCCTCGGTTGATGATGCCCTGGGCGTCGCCGCGCTGCACGCTTCGGTCACTCTTCTTGTTGTCAGTCATGTCCATGCTCAGGCTCAAGAAGCCTGTCTCGCCAAGAGCGAAGCCAGCATTGGCAGCGACGTAATTCAGCTCGCCGTCGTTAGTCTCAGACAGGTAGCCAGTCTTGTATTCAACAGACAGGCCTTCGCTGTTTTCTTTAAGAATGAAGTTGATCACCCCTGCGATCGCATCGGAGCCGTACTGTGCAGAGGCGCCGTCACGTAGAACTTCTACCTGGCGTAGAGCGATAGGAGGAATCTGAGAGATGTCAGCGAAGTGAGTGCCCTGACGACCGAACTGCACAGCCGCAGAACGGTGGCGACGCTTGCCATTCACCATTACTAGAGTGTCGTCAGCAGGTAGGCCGCGCAGTGTTGCTGGGCGTACCAAGCTGTTGGAATCGTTGATGTCCTGTACGTCGACGTTAAACGTTGGAACGAGGTTGCGCAGCAGGTCATTCAGGTCAGCGGTACCCTGATCTTGGAAATCAGAAGCAGAGAACACGTCAACTGGTGCAGCGGACTCAAGTGCCGTTCTAGGTGCGCGTCGTGAGCCGGTTACGACCACTTCTTCAATGTCAGCGCCTTGTGGTTGTGCGAAGGCAACTGGAGAGCCAGCGGCTGCACCCAACAGGGCGGCGACCGATGACATAGTCAGCAGGTTAGAGATTTTCATATTCACATTTCCCTTTACAATCGTTTCTTTAATTAGTTGCGATAGAGGTTTCGAGCTTCCTTTTCATTCTGTGGGACAGATGATTCGAATTTGAAGCAGGTGGATTATCTAAACGGGGTGGTGGAAAGTCCTCCTAAAAACATTCCGAATACCTCCTTATTGTGTGAAAGTACTGAAAACATTGATCTTGAGAGACATTGATTCATAGGGATGGAACTAAACCAACGGGGAACTTTCGCCGTCCTACGAACTCCAAGGCGAGTGGTTTTTAAGGGGAAATTGCTGAGAAATTTTAGAATTCGGGCAGTGCCAAGTGGGCTAATCCAGGATGGGACGGGCCTGCATGCCAGTGAGTTTACGTTCCGCCAACTCCTGCCATTGCTCCTCAGACCAGAGATCGTTGTGAAGCATGAAGGTATTGGATTCGTAGGCGGCACGGGCTCGCTCGCTTAGTTTTACACCAAGAACCTCTTGCATGGCCATGACACCTTCCAATAGCTGGCGCTGCCACTGCTTGCCGAAACTAAGCTCTTCCAGCAGTGCCTCATAACGAGGGTCTTCCAATACAGCCGCCGGGAAGTACCTCTCGGCACTATGGGTGACATTGAACAAGCGCCGTTTCTGCAAAGGAGGGATGTTACGCCAATACTCGGTCCCGGTAGAGACGTCGCCGAGCATGAAGCTGAGTGCGCCTTTGGTGAAGTTGAAATCTTCGCCTCTATCCATGATGGCATCGTAGGCGGCATTGCCAAGCTGGATATTACCGCTCAGGAAGCCAATTACGGCCTCGCTGTAATGAGCGAGCAGACCGTCCTTGTCGACATCCTTTTGCCGATTTAGATACATCTCCGCCTGTCGAAAATCTCCAGCCAGCGCTAGATTTTTTGCCACGATGCCGAGAAACCCGATGTGGTAAGGACGTTCCTGTAACTGACCTTTGGCAGATAAAAGTTGGGTGCGCGGCGCTTGGATATCGCTGCGATAGCTCCACACCTCGTCGGGGGATATCTCGAATGGCCCTACTTCAGCTGCTTTATCTAGGAATTGAGAGGCTTCGTCGTACAGCCTCGCGCCAATTAAAAACAAGGCATAGTGCGCGATGGCAAACTCTGGGGGATTCCCAGACAGGATTTGCTCGCGTAGCTGTATTTCTTGTTGTATTTGGTTGACGCCGCTCATGCGCAGTTTGATTTCGTTGATGGAGCTGAGGACCGGACTGTTGGGGGCAATGCGCGCGATCTCCCGGTGGAGGTCGCTGATCAAAGAGCTCAGCTCTCGAATACGATCGCTACTGCTATAAACCGCAAGATTGTTCGCGGCGGTAGCAACGCCCTGATAGGCGTTGATGAAGCTGGGGTCCAGTTCAATGGCTGAGCGGTGATAGTCGATGGCACGCTTAAAATCATCGGGGCTGAACTGATTGTAATAGAAGTCGCCCCGCAGAAAGCGTTCGTAGGCGATGGCATTGGTAGTCCCCCAATCCAGCATTTGCGAGCGCTCACTCTCGTCGAGATGTACTGATAAAGCGGAGACTACGTTGGAGACGATTTGGTCCTGCAAGCCAAACAAGTCTTCTAATGGCAGATCGAACTGCTCTGAATATTGGTGCACCCCGTCCGCGGCGCGTGTGAGTTGAACGGTTACACGCAGGCGGCCTTCTGAGGTTTGTACGCTGCCATGCAAGATGTGATCGACGTGTAAATCCCTTGCGCGGTCGGCTAAGCGATCGGAGCGTGGCGCGGCGTCGAAGTCATCATAGCCACGCGCTGGAGAGAGCACTTCCATATGGCTGAGCTTGGATAAGCCGTTGACCAACGATTCGCGTAGCCCATCGGTAAGGAACTGGTTACTACTGTCTAGCTCGCGATTCACAAATGGCAGGACAGCGAGGCGCACAACCTTATCTTTGTCGGTGATAACATTACTGCTAGGCCACAGCAGCACTGATAGAAATATGGCAATCGCCGCGCCCCCGGCCAAAACCCGCTTATCAAGTAGCGCGCTAATGTGAAACTTGGTGGAAGAGATATGGGTAAGGGAGATCGGATTGTCACCATTTGCCCCTAATTCTGCGGCTTCTGCAGGAGGTTCGCGGCAGACCTGCGCGATAAGCGAATAACCGCGTTTGGGTATGGTGCGAATATAGCTGGGTTGGTGGGCATCGTCGCCCAGCGCGCTACGCAGTTCGGCAACAGCCTTGTGTACTGCGTGATCAGATGGAAAAGTGCCTTGCCAAAATTGATTAAGAAGCTCGTCATGACTCACCACTTCGCCAGCGTTTTCAGCGAGGCAATTAAGCACATCCATACTGCGTGGTGTCACTTTTACTTCGCCGTCGCCCCTGGATATCGTACAGGCGGTGAGTGAAACCTCCCAATCGCCGATTTTAAATTTTGGTGCTTTATCGAGGGTCACAGCTCAACCGCTAAAGGTGCGCGGACGGGTCCGCTGAAGATTTCTTTCAAGTGTATGTTTGAAACTAAGTAGAGCGCAGAAACGTCAATAGGTCAAGAGAAGTAGAGTCTCTGCTAGCCTAGCCTCTATAACGATTGTGCGGATTTTAGGAGGTTTTCGGAAGGATTTTAGGAGGACTTTCGACGGCCTGCTCGCAATAATCACTATCCGCACTTGTCAGCGTATGGATTTAATCGCCAAACGACTTACAAAGGCAACTAGTTAAGTGCCCAAAATCGTGCCAAAAGAGGATCAAGCAAGTGTCTAAGCCCGTAACTCGTCGAGAATTTCTGAATTTGATTGCCGCTACCAGCGGCACCGCTGCCGTACTCGGAATCACTAGTGCGCTAGGCATGATCCCTAGCAGCGCCTCCGCATCTGTGCCAGACCTCCTGAAGCTGAGCTCCCAAAAGAAAAAAGTCGTCATACTAGGGGCGGGCATTTCGGGGCTGACAGTGGCTTATGAACTTACCAAGGCAGGGTATGACTGCACAGTGCTGGAAGCCTCACACCGCGCTGGCGGCCGGGTGTTTACTGTTCGCGCGGGCACACTGATCGACGAGATAGGCAATCCTCAGTATTGCGATTGGGACGATGAACCGCATATGTACTTCAACGCTGGAGCGGCGCGCATTCCAAGCACCCACACTAATGTGCTGCATTATTGTAAAGAGCTCGGCGTCGAGCTCGAGATGTTTATCAATGAGAATAAAGCCGCGTGGATACAAGACGACAATATTCTTGGCGGCAAGCCTATCCGCAACCGGGAGCTGACGACCAACGTCCGCGGTTTCATGGGCGAGTTGATGGCGAAAGCAATGAAGGACGGAGACTTAGACCAACCCTTCAGTGACGATGAGGCTGGTATTATTTTAAACATGATCCGCAGCTTCGGCGACCTAGACAGAGATTTCAAATTTGCAGGAAGCACCCGAGCGGGATATGCCTCCGGGGACTATGTTACTCATACGACCCAGCACGAGATGATCAAAATCCGCGACCTGCTGAAATCCAGCGCTATGCGCCAAGTGATCAGTGATAACGAGGGCGAGACCGGCCCTATGTTAATGCAAGCGGTTGGCGGCAACGATCATATACCCTATGGATTCGTGCGCCAGATCGAAGACAAGATCAAATTCCGCGCAATGGTCACTGCGGTAGAGTTGAACGATAAAGGCGTTACCGTCGCGTATGATTTTGATGGGCAGCGTCATTCTATCGATGCGGATTACTGTTTCAATAGCATCCCTAGTCACTTTATGGGCGGGATCACTCACAACCTCCCGGCAGATTACGCTAAAGACATGAAATATATTCGTCGCGGCACTGCAATGAAAGGCGCCTTCCAGGCAAAAGAGCGCTTCTGGGAAAAGGAAGGCATTTATGGCGGTATCACTTGGACGAATCAAGATATCCAACAGATTTGGTACCCCGCGCATGGTATTCACAAGCCAAAGGGCGTGATTCTGGCCGCTTACGATTATGGTAACGGCATGCCCTATACGCGCATGACTCAGGAGGAACGCATCGAGCTGATGATCTCTCAGGGCGAGAAGGTGCACCCGGACTACCGTCAATATGTTGAAAAGGGTATTACCATCGCATGGCATCGTATGAACCATATGCTGGGTTGTTCTGCCCGTTGGCGCGTCGAGACTCCTGAGGAGGAGCGCATCTTCGCTAACCTACAAGCTCCAGTAGATGGCAAATATTGGTGTATTGGCGACCAAATCAGTCACCACACTGCGTGGATGGAAAGCGCAATGCAATCTGCTCATTTCGCGCTCGCAGAACTGGATCGCCGAGTGCGCGCTGAAGTCGCAGCAGCCTAATCACGCCCGCCTTGGTCATTTCCAAATTTTGGGGTGAGGAGGGCGGAGACTTTTAGATTCCGAGAAATATTGTGAGTACTATTTTTGCAAATCTTTAGAACTCAAAGCGTTGTCGTGAAGTTTTTAAGGGAAGGGTCGAATGATTCTTCCCTTTTTTTTACCCGTGAGTGATCATTGCTACATTTCTTGCGAACCACAATTCGCGCAGGATGCCTGCGCAGTGGAGCAAGTAGCGCGTCATTGACGCCCAGTCAATTTGTTTAGGGAGACGGGACAAAGCCACATTATGAAAACTCTGTACCTGCTGCGGCACGCAAAATCGAGTTGGGCAAACCCTGGGCAAAAAGATTATGACAGACCCCTTAATGAGCGCGGTATACGCGATGCGCCAGCTATGGGCGCACGCATGCGCGAGCGCGCATTCGGCGTCGACTTAGTCGTTAGTAGCCCGGCAGTGCGCGCTCTAAGCACGGCATACGCAGTATGCGATGAGCTGGGATTTAACCCCAGCGCGATTGTGCAAGACCGGCAAATCTACCTCGCCGGCAGCGCTAAACTTCTGCAATTGATTAGTTGCTTCGACGAGAGCAAGCACAGCGCGCTCTTGGTTGCTCATAATCCTGCCTTAACTGATCTCGCCAATGAGCTTGCGCGTGCGAGCATCGACAATATTCCGACTTCTGGTCTAGTCAGTATCTCACTGCCCATTGAATATTGGGCAGAAGTGGTCCCGGGCGTAGGCAAGGTCCTTGACTTCGATTTTCCTAAAAACCCGGAGTAAGCCAATGCCTCGATTTTTCGCACTGCTTTCCCTGCTCGCTCTGTTCTTTAATGCGTGCTCGGCAGTGCCACCAGCTCCGTATGGCCCCTGGCAAGCCCCTTTGCATCGACAACACTCTTTAGTGGGGACGGTGTGGAGTACTCATGACGAACAAGCCATCTCACCCGAACAACTTCTGCAACACTTAGGCGAAGCTCGCTTCGTGATTCTAGGTGAGAAACACGACAATCCCGATCATCACAGTTTGCAGCGCTATGTGCTTTTGCAATTGGCTGCGAATGCGCTACTCGATCGAGTGAGTTTTGAAATGCTGGATAGTAGCCAGCAAAGCGCGATAAACAGGCTGACTCCGGCGGACATCTCGACTCGTGAAAAATTGCAGAGAGCACTAGCATGGGACGAGAAGGGCTGGAACTGGTCTTTCTATGGCCCATTAATACAAGACAGCTTATTGGCCCGGGCGACCGTGCGAAGTGCCAATATTAGTCGTGACGAGATGATGGTGGTGTATGCCGATGAGTCGAGTGCTGCGACTGATGGCATTTTGGATGACTCTCAAATGCAACGTCTGCATCAAGAGATTGATGAGAGCCATTGTGGCATGTTGCCTGAGAATCAGTTTCCCGCCATGGTCAGAGTTCAGCAGGCGCGCGACGCCGCAATGGCGCATAGTTTGGTAAGCGATGTGGAAAGTATGAGTGGTGTGCGGGTCTTGATCGCAGGCAATTTCCATGCGCGGCGTGACTTGGGCGTCCCGAACTATGTGGAGCAAGAGTCAGGCGAGTTGATCAGTGTCGCATTTTTGGAGGTAAGCCCAGACTCGGAACAAGCCCAAGAATATCTAGAGAGTTTCTCGGCCACCCTGCCCTATGACTATGTGTGGTTCACGCCGGCACTCGCCGCACAGGATTACTGCGCTAGTCTGCGCAGTGGCGCTAGCCAATAGGGTCAATGAGTCAGCGAATAGATCAGGTAATTGATGCCTAGCTGATAAGCGAGGTTCGCGTAGCGAGTTGGATAGCGCGGGTCGTAGGTATGTTCCCAGCCATCCCCCATGTCTGAATTCCAGTTGATTAACACCATAACGCGGCCTGAGTCATCGAGAATGGCGTGATTCGACGCGCGGTCGACGTCCTGCTCTGGGTAGTTCTCGGGGTTTCCGATCACGGGAATCATCTGGGGACCGTCAATGTCGTAGTAACTGCGGAAGATTTCATGGTCTGGAGTTAGCTCGATAATCTCACGGTCTGGAAAGACTTCGGTAAACGCGCGGTAGAAATTATCCCATTGCCTTGTGCCCCAGAAATCGTCTATGAGCAGAAAGCCGCCGCGCAGTAAATATTCCCGCATATTCTCTCGCTCCTTCGGGCTAAAACTCGGCCCTCCGCTGCGGCCCATCTCGAGTGCATAGAGGAATGGATAATCGTAGATGCGATTATCGTCGAGACGCAGCACGATAGGCTCCTTCATGACCCTTACATTGGTAAGCCGCGACACCCCACGTAGGAAATTCGAATCAGCGTTCGGGAAATCCGTACGCCAAGTACCACGACCAAAACCATCATTGTAGTAATTGTCGTATTGCAAACGAGCAAAGGCGAATTCCCCCGCGACATCTTGTATTTCGATAGCGTGAGGGTCTATTTGTGGGCTTAGAAATGGCTGGGCAAGAACGTGGCTAGACAAGCCAAGCAAGCAGGCGAGTTGCAGTAATTGCAATGCAGTGTGTTTTAACATGTCGGTGAGTCGACTCATGGGCGTCAATGCGGCATTAGTTTAGAGAAGCGGGTACGTCACACAAGGAGCGCTTGCGCTACGCGTAGTGATTCTAAACTACCTCGCGAACTCAATGTTTGCAAGATTAGGCGTTGGAAGCAGTAGTCGACAAAGATTGACAGTGGTTGGTCATAATGACAGCATGCTGCCTGTTCTTATTCTCTATAGTTTAGGAGTTCTTCATGGTCCACTCGCCCAAACGTAAACTCTTCCTCGACCTCGTACTTTCCTTGTTTCGACTCAATGGCCTGCTGGTTGCAGAGGGCGATCATATGGCGGAGGCGCTTGGCCTCACCAGTGCTCGATGGAAAGTTATCGGCGTCGTCGCCTTGGCTAACACCGGTGTAACAGTGCCAGGTATCGCGCGGGTCTTAGGTCAGTCTCGACAAGCGGTGCAGCGCATAACCGATGTAATGGAAAAGGATGGCTTGCTGCGTTACGAGGAAAACCCTGAACATAAGCGTTCCGTGCTGGTATGTTTAACGGACACGGGGCAGGATGTTTACACCTCACTGCGTGCAGTGCAGGACCCTTGGGCAATCGAGAATACTACTGATGTGCCCGTTGAGGAATTGGAGATTGGTTTGCAGCTAGTTCGCCGTCTCATCCATAAATTCGATCACTAATGACAACTTCAGTGATTGCCGCCTTCACTCTATTTGCACAGGAAGGGATCCGTGAATAGGATTAACTCGAACACGCATTTGCCCCGCAAACTCTATACCGCCGAACAAGTTCGCACGCTCGATGCCTTGCTTATCGAGCAAATCCCAATTAGCGCCCTGAAACTGATGCGCAGGGCCGCCTCAGTTGTATTGAGCGTGATCTCACAACGCTGGCCGCAATTGCGCCGTCTTGTAATCTTCGCCGGGACGGGCAGCAACGGCGGAGACGGCTACTTTATTGCGGCGCTCGCTGCGGCCGAGGGCATCAAAGTACAAGTGTTAGAGTGTGGCGAGCTCGATCGCCTTCGTGGTGACGCGGCAAGTGCTCGTGTAGAGGCGCTCGCCAATGGGGTTTCCTGCAAACAATGCGATATTTTGTTAGACCTCGCCTCGGCTCAATTCGGCCAAGAAACGGTACTCGTCGATGCCATATTGGGTACCGGTCATAGCGGGCCCTTACGTGGTGCCTATGAGCCTATTATCGACTGGATTAACGGGTCTGGCCTGCCAATAGTTTCGGTGGATATACCCTCAGGATTAAACTGCGACACCGGACACGTAGCAGAGGTAGCGGTCTGTGCAACGATGACAGTCTGTCTCGTTGCACTTAAGCAAGGACTATTCACAAGCAATGGTCCTGAACAGGCAGGGGAGATCGTATTTCACGATCTAGGGATGCCTGAAGCGCTCAAGGCTAGCGATGTTGCGCTGAGTACTTCCAGTACCCGTATCGACATTAATTATGTCTCCTCGATGTTGAAGCCTCGTCGACTAGATGCGCACAAGGGGGACTGCGGGAATGTGCTTGTTCTAGGCGGGGATGTCGGCTATGGTGGCGCCGCCTTGATGGCCGCAGAGGCTGCAGCCCGCATAGGCGCTGGCACTGTCGGCTTAGTGACTCGAAGTCCGCATGTGACTGCGAGCCTAGCCCGGCGACCGGAGATCATGGTGCGTGCGATTGAGGAGCCTGACGGCTTCGGGTCTGAACAGTTACTTGCGTTGATGCAGAAGGCGAGCGTGCTTGTCGTTGGTCCAGGTCTTGGCAATTCGAATTGGTCATACTCCCTGCTAAGGCAGGCTCTAGAATTCGCAGGCTCTCATCTTCCTGTCATACTCGACGCCGACGCATTGAACTTTTTGGCCGAAACGGCTGCACAGAATGAAGATGCGCTCAGTAAGGAAGGCAAGGCAATGCGTATGTACTCTCCTCAGTGGGTGCTAACGCCACATCCAGGTGAGGCGGCGCGGCTATTGCAGAGCACGGTGGCAGCGGTGCAAGAAGATCGCTTTAGCGCGGCACGCAACCTGCAAGCCAAATTCGGTGGGGCGGTCTTATTGAAAGGGGCTGGCAGTTTATTATGTTGCCCAGGAGAGATTGTCGACTTTGCGCCGGAGCCAGCGCGGGTCGAAGTCTGTACCGAGGGTAATCCTGGGATGGCCAGCGGCGGCATGGGAGATGTGCTGAGCGGCATGCTCGGCGGCTTGATTGCCCAAGGATTGAGTGTATCCGACGCACTGCGATGCGGCGTTTGTATTCACGGGGAAGCTGCCGATCTAGCCGTGGTCAGTGAGGGCGAGCGCGGGCTATTGGCGACAGATCTTTTTCACCATATTAGGCGTCTTGCCAATAATCTTTAGGCAACACACTGTTTGTGTCAACGGAAGCGTCATAGAGTAATGGCCGAGAATCAGCATTTTTTGAACGACGAAACAGCAACCGAGGCATTTGGTCGTGCACTAGCGTGTGCTACGCAAGTAGCGCCGCCACACACCAAAACTCTCGGTGGGCGAGTCTATCTTCGGGGCGATTTAGGCGCGGGAAAGACCACGCTTACTCGTGGGGTGCTGCGTGGCTACGGTCATATTGGTGCTGTGAAGAGTCCCACTTATACCCTAGTCGAGCCATACGAGGACCCAGATTTCAATATTTATCACTTCGATTTATACCGATTGGCCGATCCGGAAGAGGTTGAATTTCTTGGGGTTTTCGACTATTTTGACGAAGCAAACTTATGCCTCATCGAATGGGCAGAGCGCGGCAAAGGCTATTTGCCTGCTGCCGACCTAGAGATCACTCTGTCTATGCAAGGCAGGGGGCGTTTAGTTCTTTGGGAACCACGTTCGGCCCTTGGCGAACGAATTGCTGCGCGACTATCAGAATACACTGATGTTTTAACGATCGGAAACAACACGCAATGAAAGGCTTATTTGGCTGCAAAAGAGCGGGATTGGGTATGTGCTATTCCTGCCTAGGCGCGGGTTCGTCACGCGTACTAGTCCTGAGCAGCCTGTTCGCGTTACTTATGTCTGCCGCATCGCCGGCGCTTTTAGCCGCCGAGGTAGAAGAGGTGCGCCTGTGGCGCGCGCCTGACTATACCCGCATTGTCTTCGATCTCGACCGACAGGTGCAGTACAGCCTGTTCACTCTCGAGAACCCTCATCGCATCGTCGTGGACCTAAGTAGCTCCACGGTGCGTGCAAGCCTTACCGGCTTCGATTTCAAGAATAGTCCCGTGACTGGCATTCGCAGCGCACCACGCAACGGCAGCGACGTCCGCGTAGTAATCGATCTTAGCGGCGAGGTAAACCCTAGCAGCTTCACCTTGTCGGCCAATGGCGAGCTGAAGAATCGTCTGGTTATAGACCTCTATGACATCGGTCGCGCTCCGGCCATCGCAGAATCAATTCCCGCGCCAGCTATAGTGAACTCGCAGCGCGATATCATTGTTGCTATCGATGCGGGGCATGGCGGAGAAGACCCCGGCGCGATCGGCTATGATCGTAAAATACGCGAGAAAGACGTGGTGCTCGCAATCTCGCGTGCTATCTATGAGCGACTGCTTTCGGCGCCCGGTTATAAGCCCGTATTAGTACGCGAAGGCGACTATTCGGTGCAACTACAACGTCGTCCGCAAATTGCGCGGCAGAACCGTGCAGATATTTTCCTTTCGATTCACGCCGACTCTTTTAGCTCGACGCGCGCAGAAGGGGTTACCGTGTACGCCTTGTCCGAGCGCATAGCAGAGGATGAAAACTCCCGTAGAGTGGCCGAGAAGGAAAACAGCGCTGACCTTTTAGGGGGCGTAGCGGGTGATACTAGTTTGCATAATATCGAAGACGATCTGGCTCGCACCCTACTCGATCTATCTATGGCTTGGAGCATAGAGCAGAGCAGTGCGGCTGGCTCCTATATTCTGAATTCGCTACGCGGCGTGGCGACCCTACGTCGGGACAAGACGCAGCAGGGCAACCTATGGGTACTGCGTTCGCCGGATATCCCCTCTGTGCTGATCGAGACGGGCTATCTGTCTAATCCCAATGAGGCTCGACAACTCAATACGTCAGCCTATCAGCGGCGTTTAGCCGATGGCATAGTGCAGGGTGTCATGCGCTATTTTTATGATAGGCCGCCCGAAGACACGCTGATCGCGTGGCAAAAGGAAAACAATATAAAACCCGACATGGATTTGCTAGTCAGCGGCAACTATGTGGTTAAGCGTGGCGACAATTTGTCGGAGATAGCGCAACGTTTTGGTGTTAGCACGCAGGAAGTGCGCGTGCACAACAAGCTCAAGAATGATGTCATTCGAATAGGGCAGAAACTGAGTATACCCGGTGCCACGATTGCCAGCGTTGCGGCTCTGCCGATCGAACATAAAATCGTACGCGGCGAAACGCTCTCAGGCATTGCCGAACGTTACCGCGTCAGCATGTCCAGTTTACGGGCCACGAATAATCTACGAAATGACGTAATCATGGTGGGACAGGTTTTAAAGATACCTGCCCCCTGAATCCACAATCGGCTTTAGGGTCAGCGAAAATTACATGACACGTATTGCTTTATTAAGCCAACGCTTAGCGAACCAGATTGCTGCCGGAGAAGTGGTTGAGCGCCCAGCCTCTGTTGTAAAAGAGTTGCTAGAAAATTGTCTCGATGCCGGCGCAGACCGTGTCGAGATAGAGGTCGAACAGGGCGGTACGAAGCTGATTCGTATTCGTGATAATGGCGCTGGCATCGAGAAGGATGATCTCGGGCTTGCCCTCAGTCGTCACGCGACTAGTAAGATTTCGAATCTCGACGATCTCGAGAATATCGCTAGCCTCGGCTTTCGTGGGGAAGCCCTTGCGAGCATCTGTTCCGTGTCCCGCCTTGAGCTCACCTCACGCTCGCGTAGTACGAGTGAAGAAAGTGCGTGGCGTGTAGAGGCCGCTGGCCAAGAAATGAGCACTGCCGTGTCACCAGCATCCCATCCACACGGAAGCACGGTGGAAGTGCGCGATTTATTCTTTAATACTCCCGCCCGCAAGAAATTCCTGCGCACTGAAAAAACAGAATTCGATCGTTTAGATGAAGTAGTCAAACGTCTCGCATTAAGCCGTTTCGATGTGGCGTTTTTACTGCGTCACAATCAACGCGCGATTCACCACTTGGATGTCGCAAGAAGCGAGCAAGAGAAGCAGCGTCGTGTGGCGATGGTGTGTGGTCCAGCATTCGTCGAGAACTCTATTCACATCGACATTGAGGCCGCAGGCTTGCGCCTATGGGGTTGGGTAAGTCTTCCCACCTTCTCGCGTAGTCAGGCGGACTTACAATACTTTTATGTGAACGGGCGCATTATCCGCGACAAGCTTGTAAGCCACGCGGTGAAGCAGGCCTATAAGGACGTGCTTTTCCATGGCCGTCATCCAGCCTTCGTCCTGTACCTCGAGTTGCAGCCGGCATTGGTTGATGTCAATGTGCATCCCACCAAGCACGAAGTGCGATTCCGAGATTCTCGCTTGGTTCATGACTTTCTCTTTCGCGCTCTGCACAAAGCCTTAGCGGCTGTGCGGCCGCAGGACAGTTTCGCCGCACACGAGGGGCAGACAGCTCTCGCTCCCGGCTCGATCGACCCAGAAACTGGCGAGCTCTTGCAAGCCGGCGGAGCTGGCGCGGGGGAGTTTTCCGAGCAAGGACGCATTAATTTTAATTCTCCTGCCTATGGCGCTCCTTCTAGTAGTGGGGCTGCTCATTATTCTTCGTTTGGATCTTCCTATGGGCAGCAAGGTTTAACGCCCACGCAAGTGGCAGAGCAAATCAATACCTATGCAGAATTGAGTAAAGACGAAGACGTGCCCCCTTTGGGTTATGCTATCGCTCAGTTGCATGGTATTTACATCTTGGCGCAGAACAAGATTGGTCTCGTAGTAGTCGACATGCATGCTGCGCATGAGCGCATAACCTATGAACGAATGAAAGAGTCCGCGGCTAACGACGGCATAAAGGCGCAGCCCTTACTAGTACCCTTATCGATAGCAGTGAGTCAGGCCGAGGCCGATTGTGCGGAACAGCAAGCAGAGGCGTTGCTGGCCTTGGGTTTGGGAGTTGAACGCGTGGCGAGCGAGTCTATAGTGGTGCGGCAGATTCCAGTGATTCTCGCCGCCGCCGATATTGAACAACTAGTCAGAGATGTATTGGCGGATGTGCGCGAGCACGGTAGTAGCGAGCGCATCAGTAATTATCAAGACGAGCTTATGTCGACGATGGCCTGTCATGGCTCGGTGCGCGCTAACCGCCAACTGACCATCCCGGAGATGAATGCGTTACTACGTGACATGGAGCGCACCGAGCGTAGTGGGCAATGTAATCATGGTCGGCCCACTTGGGTTTTGCAGAGTATTGATCAATTGGACAAACTGTTCCTGCGTGGGCAGTAGTGACAAAACTCTCCGATACGATAATTGCGATGCAAAGGATTGAGATGGCATGAAAAATGCGAAACCTCCTGCCATTTGTCTTTTGGGACCCACCGCATCGGGCAAGACAGATCTTGCTATAGAGGTCGTGCAACGTCTGCCCTGTGAAATTATCAGTGTCGATTCCGCACAAATCTATAAAGAGATGAACATTGGTACTGGCAAGCCGGATGCCGAGACGCTGGCAAGAGCGCCCCACCGCTTGATTGATTTCCTTGATCCCGCACAAGCGTATTCTGCCTCACAGTTTCGACATGATGCCGTGCAGGAAATGGAGGCGCTTCGAGATGCGGGCAAAATACCGCTATTAGTGGGTGGGACGATGCTCTATTTTCGTGCCCTGCGTGACGGGTTGGCGAAGATGCCAGCGTCAAATGCGCAGGTGCGAGAAGAGATATTGCGCAAGGCCGATCGAGAGGGCTGGGGGGCTGTCCACGCCGCGCTTGCGGCAGTAGACCCGGAGTCCGCGCAGCGCATTCATCCGAACGACCCGCAGCGACTGCAGCGCGCCTTGGAAATCTACCTCGTCTCAGGTAAGACGATGACAGCCCATCACCAATTGGAGAATGTCGCGCAGGCAGCGGCAGATTTCCCATTCCAACTGCACTTTTTTGCAATCCAGCCGCAAGATCGCGCCGTATTACATAACAAGATTGCAGCTCGCTTTGAGGGTATGATCGAACAAGGGCTTGTTGCTGAGGTAGAGCGGCTCTATGCTCGTGGGGACCTAGACCTTAGCATGCCTTCAATGCGGGCAGTTGGTTACCGGCAAACTTGGCAGTATATAGCAGGCGAATTGCGCTTTGATGCTATGGTGGAACAGGGTACCATTGCGACGCGACAGCTAGCGAAGAGACAAATCACTTGGATGCGTAGCTGGGAGAATCTCAGGAGTTTTGACAGTGACGACTCGAAAACTCTTGATCTGCTATTGAATTCAATCAGTCGGGTCGCAATATAGATATTGTTTGGACTTAATAGCGCTGGGATTTCCAGCTTACTTTAACGGTTAAGGAGAAAGTAAATGTCAAAAGGGCATTCTTTACAAGACCCTTTCTTGAATGTGCTTCGCAAGGAGCGTATCCCGGTTTCCATCTATTTGGTTAGCGGCATCAAGTTGCAGGGGCAGATTGAGTCTTTCGATCAGTTTGTAATTCTGCTGAAAAATGCGGTCAATCAGATGGTTTATAAACACGCGATTTCTACTGTCGTTCCGGCTCGCTCCGTCAAGATACCTACACAGGGTACCGGTGACGCTGGCGCGGACGAAGAGGAAGAAGCGCCAGGCAATATTGCCTAATTGAGGTTCGTTTTTGTTCTTTGAAAGACCCGATCGCGGTGAAACCGCCATTCTCGTGCATATTGATCTGGATTCAGAGCAAGAGCAGGAGGACCCCCATGAGTTTGAAGAACTTGTGCTCTCAGCTGGCGCAGTTCCGGCCATCTTCATAAAAGGCAGTCGCAAGCAACCCGATGCTGGTCTTTTTATTGGCTCTGGTAAGCTGGAAGAGATCAAGGCCGCCGTTGAAGAGCACGAGGCCGAAGTCGTCCTCTTCAATCATTCCCTCACTCCAAGCCAAGAGCGCAATCTCGAGGCACGCTTATTATGTCGCGTACTCGATCGCACAGGTTTGATTCTCGACATCTTTGCCCAGCGCGCGCGCAGCTATGAGGGCAAGCTACAAGTAGAGCTGGCTCAGCTCGAGCATACCGTAACGCGCTTGAAGCGTGGCTGGACCCACCTAGATAGACAGAAAGGGGGCATTGGTTTGCGCGGGGCGGGCGAGACGCAACTAGAGCTCGATCAGCGCATGATTCGGCAGCGCATCAAGAATATCAATGCTAGCCTGATTAAAGTGCGTAGTCAGCGCGATCAAGGGCGTCGTTCACGCAAACGCGCGGACATCCCGACAGTTTCACTGGTTGGCTATACGAACGCCGGAAAGTCTTCGCTATTCAATGTGATGGCCGGTGAGAACATCTACGCGGCAGATCAGTTGTTCGCGACCTTGGATTCTACCCTGCGGCGCATTCAAGTCCCGAATTTTGGTCTGGCGATTCTCGCAGACACCGTAGGGTTTATAAGCCATCTGCCCCACAAGTTGGTCGCAGCGTTTCGAGCAACTCTCGAGGAGTCTGCAGAGGCTAGCTTGTTATTGCATGTCATCGATGTGGCGAACGAGCAGCATAAATTCTTCACGGAACAGGTCGAAGATGTCTTAGCGGAAATAGGCGCTGATGAGGTGCCTTGCCTGCAGGTGTGTAACAAAATCGACTTGCTGGATGAGCGCGCCCCTCATGTTGAGCGAAATCAAGAAGGTGTACCCGTGCGCGTGTGGATTTCTGCCCACACAGGGGAAGGAGTGGACCTGTTGCTGAGCGCAATTGGTGAGTTACTCGGTCATGATGTGGTGGAGCGCACTATACGCCTGAATCCCGATCAAGGGCGCTTGCGAGCGCGCCTCTATGCAAAAGGGGCTGTTAGTCACGAGAATATCGACGCCGATGGTCTGGTCTGTTTAGATGTCCGCCTACCGCGTCAAGATCTAGAGCGTCTCTTAGTAGACGAAGGGATGGCCCCGGACAGCCCTCCTGAAGGCATGTAAGCCTTGCATCTTATTACGTTAAATGGGGCGTGCTGTCCCTTTCCAGCTGGGTAAACAGCTGGGTTAATCATTAATAATTCGTTAAAATCACCCCCCGTATTTCGACTGGGGTATGGAGAAGCCAATGGCTTGGAATGAACCTGGAAATAAAGGCAAGGATAACGACCCATGGGGCGGCGGTCGCGGCAATGGCGGCGGTAATGATCAGAAGCCGCCAGATCTAGATGAGATCATCAAGTCCGTGACTCGTAAACTCAATAGCCTGTTCGGCGGCGGTAAGTCCGGCGGCTCCTCTGGTAGTGGCGGCAGCGGTTCGAGCGGTGGTGGATTCTCCTCCGGTTTGTTCGGCGGCGCCTTGGTGGTGCTGGTGGTCATGTGGGCGGCGGTAGGCTTCTATACAGTGGATGAATCTGAGCGCGGCGTAGTCATGCGTTTCGGGAAACTGCGCGAAGAAGTTGTGCAGCCAGGCCTGCGCTGGAATCCACCCCTGATCGATGAAGTACAGAAGATCAATGTGACCCGGGTGAACACCCGGTCCTATTCGCGTGACATGCTAACGACCGACGAGAATATTGTGAACGTCTCGATCGAATTGCAGTACTTGATCGATGACCCTGTGAAATTCGCAGTGGTAGTGCGTGACCCGGAGGTCAGCCTTGATCACGCGGCCGAGTCCGCCATTCGCCACGTAGTGGGTGGCACGACGATGGACCGAGTACTAACGCAGGGCCGCGCAGAAGTAGCGGCAGAGGTGCGGGAGCGCCTACAGCGTTATATGGTCAGCTATGACTCCGGGATTCTGATCTCGCAGGTCACGGTGCGTAATGCCCAGCCGCCAGATGCTGTGCAAGGGGCGTTCGATGACGTCATCAAGGCTCGTGAGGACGAGCAGCGCGTGCAGAACGAAGCGTTGGCCTACGCCAATCGCGTAGTGCCAACCGCTCGTGGTGAAGCCCAGCGCATCATCGAACAAGCGAATGCCTACCGGGATCAAGTGATCGCGAGAGCGGACGGTGAAGCTTCGCGCTTTGAGCAACTGTTGGCCGAGTATCAGAAGGCGCCAGCGGTAACGCGTGAGCGTCTCTACATCGACGCCATGCAATCGGTGATGACCAATAGCAGCAAGGTGCTCATTGATGTCGAGGGTGGCAACAATATGTTCTATGTGCCACTGGATAAAATCATCGAGCAAGGCAATGCCTCACGCGCTGCCAATAATTCGCCACTTACACCGCAGCAGCTGCGCGAGATTTCAGAGCAAAGTAGCCGAGAGAGCGATGCTGCCGCTGCCGATAGAGCACGGGCGCAAACAACGCCTTTGCGAGGAGTACGCTAATGAAAAATGCATTTGCAGGTATCATTATTTTCTTATTGTTTGTCGCGGGCTCAGATGCGGTATACATCGTGAAGCAGACCGAACGCGCGATCTTACTGCGATTCGGGCAGATCGTTGAGGCCGATATTCCACCAGGTCTGCATTTTAAGATGCCTTGGGTGAATACCGTCCGTAAATTCGATGGTCGCGTGTTGACCGTCACCGCCGACGCGCAGCGTTACCTGACCCTCGAACAGAAGGCTCTGGTAGTCGACTCCTTCGCCAAGTGGCGTATCGTGGATGTAGAGAAGTATTACACGTCCTCTTCTGGCGAGGAGAGCCGCACCAGCAATCTTTTAGCGCAGCGTATCAACGATGGTTTGCGCAATAAGTTTGGCGAGCGCGACTTACAGGAAGTGGTTTCGGGACAACGCGATTTGTTAATGGAAGAGCTCACTCGTGAGTTGAACCTGTCTACAGCGGAAGAATATGGCATCGAGGTGATCGATGTGCGCGTCAAGCAGATCGAATTGCCCTTGGATGTGCGCGCCTCTGTATATGAGCGAATGACCTCTGAGCGTCAGCGCGAAGCGCAACAATTGCGCTCACGCGGTAATGAGTTAGCCATTGGCATTGAGGCGGATGCGGATCGTCAAGAGGCAGTGCTACTGGTCGAAGCCTACCGCGATTCCGAGACGATTCGTGGTGAAGGCGACGCACAAGCGGCGGCGACTTACGCAGAGGCTTACTCCAAGGACGAGGAGTTCTATGCGTTTACGCGTAGCATTAACTCTTATCAGGAGAGTTTCTCGAACAAGGGCGACATCCTTCTCGTAGATCCTGATAGTGAGTACTTCAAGTACTTGAGAGCAAGCGAAGTACAGTAAGTTTTAAGCATAAAGAGACCAGCAGTAATTAGTTTTACTGCTGGTCTTTGTACGTTTGTAGGGTAGACAATAGCGCCCTACACTCGGGCGCGGCTGCTAGAGGCAGTCTTGCCGAGCGCACAGCGCTCGCTAAAGATATCTAGGAATAGGAAGTGAGATAGCAACATGCCAGTGCGCGATCGATGGTTACTACCCGAAGGGGTAGAGGAAATCCTGCCGGAAGAGGCATTTAGGTTAGAGACGCTGCGTCGCCAGATTCTCGACCTATACGCAAGCTGGGGATATGACTTGGTCATTCCTCCGCTCATTGAATACCTCGATTCTTTGTTAGTAGGGTCTTCCCACGACTTAGACCTCCAGACTTTTAAGATCACTGATCAATTGACTGGTCGAATGATGGGGCTGCGCGCCGATATCACGCCTCAGGTTGCCCGCATTGATGCGCATTGCTTAAGCAGGCGCGGCGGCGAGGGACAGGACCTGCCGGTTCGCCTGTGTTACTCCGACACCGTGGCGCATACTCGACCAAGAGGGCTGCTCGCCTCCCGCATCCCGATCCGCATCGGTGCCGAACTTTTCGGCCATGCCGGCGTTGGTTGCGATATAGAGCTGATTTGTTTGATGCACGATACGCTTCGTCTGACGCAGATCGAGGAAGTGCATATTGTGCTGGGCCACGTGGGGTTATTCCGCAGCTTGGTGCGTGCCTCGCAACTCTCGATAGATAGCGAGAATGAATTGTTCGATGCCCTGCAGCGCAAGGCCTACGATGAGATCGATGCCTTCCTAAATGCTCAGATTGAGGACGACGGGATTCGCGGGATGTTGAGTGACTTGTCGCGCTTGAGTGGCGATGAGTCGATTTTGATAGCCGCACTGAAGAGCTTCGAGGATGCGCCAAGCGCCGTGCGGAAAGAATTGCAGGAGTTAGAGGCCATTGCGAGAGGCGTAAAGCGTCGCTTGCCCAACGTGTCGTTAGGCTTCGACCTGTGTGAGTTGCGGGGCTATGAATACCACACGGGCATCGTGTTCGCTGCCTACACCCCCGGTTATGGCCGTGCCGTGGCTCAGGGTGGGCGGTTCGACGATATAGGTAAAGTGTTTGGTCGTGCCCGTCCGGCATCAGGCTTCGATGCCGACCTGAAAGTGCTCGCGCGCCTGAGCAAGGCTAAATTTGAACGCAAGCAAGCGATCTGTGCGCCAGCCGATGAAGATCCGGCACTAGAGGCTTGTGTAGTAGCATTGCGCGAGGCTGGTGAACGCGTCATTAAAGACCTCGATGCAGACACGCTCAGCCCGAAACAACTGCGTTTACTCGGCTGCGATCGTCGTATCGTGAGCTCTGGGCAGGAGTGGCGGGTGGAGAGTTTAGACGAGGAATAGTGTGCTGGCAGGCCTCGGTCCGAGGCAATCGAAGTGGCAAGCGCTAAGAGTGAAATCGAATGCTTATTGAGAGATGATTACAAATGGGTAGAAGTGTAGTTGTACTAGGAACGCAATGGGGTGACGAGGGCAAGGGTAAGATCGTCGATCTGCTCACAGAGCAGGCGGCAGTCGTTGCGCGCTTTCAAGGTGGCCACAATGCGGGGCACACGCTGGTAATTAAGGGCGAAAAGACAGTCCTGCATTTATTGCCATCCGGTGTCCTGCGCGATGGTGTGACCTGTGTCATAGGTAACGGCGTGGTCCTCAGTATGGAAGCCCTCATGAGCGAAATTACGCGGCTCGAAGAGCGCGGCATTTCCGTACGGCCAAAGTTGAAGATCAGCGCCTCCTGCCCTCTGATCCTCCCCTCTCATGCTGCGCTGGACCAAGCGCGCGAATTACGACTAGGCAACGACAAGATTGGCACTACTGGTCGGGGCATCGGCCCAGCCTATGAGGATAAGGTCGCGCGTCGTGGTATTCGCGTTGGGGAACTATTCAGTGAGGCCCATTTTGCAGCAAGACTCAAGGAGGCCATGGAGTACCACAATTTCATGCTGACTAATTACTATGGTGCGGCAGCGCTAGATTATGAATCCACCCTTGAGAAGAGTTTGGCGCTAGGCGAGCAGATCAAGCCTATGGTGGCCGACACGATCGAGATTCTACACGGGCATCGCAAAGCCAACGACAATATCCTATTTGAAGGTGCGCAGGGCTCGCTGCTCGATATTGACCACGGCACTTATCCCTTCGTTACCTCCTCCAATACCACCGCGGGCGGCACCGCTACAGGCAGTGGCTTCGGCCCGCTGTATCTGGACTATGTGTTGGGAATAACTAAAGCCTATACGACGCGTGTGGGTTCCGGGCCATTCCCGACAGAGTTGTTCGATGCGACCGGCAAGCACCTCGCAACAGTGGGCAAAGAGAAAGGGGCTACTACTGGGCGTGATCGTCGTTGCGGCTGGTTCGATGCGGCGGCCGTACGTCTCGCGATTCGGATCAATTCGGTCTCGGGTATCTGCCTGACGAAGCTTGATGTGTTGGATGGCCTCGATACTATAAAGGTGTGCACAGGGTATAAGGGTATCGATTCGGAGTCCTCATCTTGTCTGATGAACTTCGATAGTTATCAGAAGCTCGAACCAATTTATGTTGAACTGCCGGGCTGGAAAGAGTCGACTTTCGGTGTGAAGAGTTTAGACGAGCTACCGAAGAATGCGCTCGACTACATCCGCTACATCGAGAGAATCATCGAAGCACCTGTGGATATCATCTCCACGGGTCCGGATCGGGAAGAGACAATCATTCTGCGACATCCCTTCGCGTAGAGCTCGTAATGACACAGATACTCAATCGTTGAGCATCTGTGTCACTCGCGTCAAAAAATGCTTGTTCAAAATTCGCTGCGCTCTTTGGTGTTATTTTTCTGCACAATCGCAGGCGATCAGGTCATTTCGGTACGTTATGTAGAAACTGCTGCAGTCTAGGCTTCTCTCTTAACGTCGCCAACTCACACTAGAATTCCCGCTCAGGAGCCAAGCGCTCTGCTATTGTATTGCCGTGTCTTATTAATGGAACGTGAAGATGGACGTCGGCAGTATTAATAGTTTATTCCTAATTGGTGCCTTGTTGGTTGGCTTCAGCGTGCTGTTTAGTGCGTTGTCCTCCCGACTGGGGATTCCAATTCTGGTGATTTTCCTTGGAGTTGGCATCTTGGCCGGCGAAGACGGTATTGGCGGCATTCAGTTCGACGACTACTCCCTTGCTTACCTCGCGAGTAATCTGGCCCTAGCTATCATCCTGCTAGATGGTGGCATGCGCACTCGCGCCGCCACCTTTCGGGTTGCTCTGGGGCCGGCGCTCTCGCTGGCCACTATTGGTGTGCTCCTTACCACGGCCCTAACTGGTCTAGTAGCGGCCTATCTATTTGATCTCAATATCGTGCAAGGCTTGCTGATTGGCGCCATCGTGGGCTCTACCGATGCCGCGGCCGTTTTTTCCCTGCTAGGACAGCGCAGTCTCAATGAACGTGTAGGCGCCACCCTGGAGATCGAGTCCGGAAGCAATGATCCTATGGCGGTATTCCTTACCGTTACCCTGATCGAGGTGCTGGCCTCGGGCGAGCAGGAGTTCGGCTGGTTCTTCGTAGTGCAATTGCTGCAGCAATTCGGTGTTGGCATAGCGTTGGGACTGGTGGGTGGCTGGTTGCTATTGCAGCTGATCAATCGCAGTACGCTCGCCAACGGCCTGTATCCCTTGCTAGCCATTAGCGGCGGCCTGCTGATTTACGCCGTCACCAATTTGCTCGGCGGCAGCGGCATCCTTGCGATCTATCTGTGCGGTTTGCTATTAGGTAATCGGCCGCTGCGAAGTCGTACCTCGATTCTGAGTATTTTCGATGGCCTTGCCTGGCTGAGTCAGATCGGCATGTTCCTAGTGCTTGGGCTGCTACTTACTCCTAGTGAGCTTAAGGACATCGCCTTGCCAGGCTTGATGCTGGCGCTGTGGATGATTCTATTCGCTCGTCCTATTGCCGTCTGGCTAAGCTTGATTCCATTCAGCCGGTTCAAAAATCGAGAGCGTTGGTTCATCTCCTGGGTTGGCCTGCGCGGCGCCGTTCCAATCATCCTTGCGGTCTACCCAATTATGGCGGGGCTGCCGAACGCGCAATTGTTCTTCAATCTTGCCTTCTTTGTAGTGCTGGTATCGCTATTAGTGCAGGGCAGTTCGATCCCATTCGCCACAAGGCTCGCGAAGGTAGAAGTGCCCTCGCAGCCCTCGCCCATTGCGCGTTCTGGTTTGGAAATTCACCCTACGAGTGAGTGGGAGCTGTTCGTGTATCGACTAGGGGCTGAGAAGTGGTGTATCAACACGGAGCTTCGACGCTTGCACATGCCCGAGGGCACTCGTATAGCGGCTCTTTTTAGAGGACGTGAGCTTTTGCACCCAAGCGGCAGTACTAAACTGCTTGCGGGGGATATTCTCTGCATAGTTGGGCATGAACACGATCTCCCCTCCCTCGGCAAACTTTTCAGTCAAGCCCCTACCTCGACGGCAGATACCTGGTTCTTCGGGGATTTTATTCTCGATGCGAACGCGCGCCTGATGGATCTTGCCCGGGTGTATGGCTTTGCGCTGCTCGAAGGCGAGGGTAGCATTGCAATTGGAGAGTTTTTCCAACAGAAAATGGGGGGCAAACCAGTGGTCGGAGATCAGATGTTGTGGCAAGGCTTTTTGTGGACAGTGGCCGCCATCGATCACGGGCGAGTGCTGAAGGTTGGACTTAAAATCGCTCAAAACACGGATTCCTAGCGCTCCTGTCACATATTGCCAAATCTTTGCCGGTCTAGATGATAGACTTCCTCTACAAGGGCTTTTATCCTTGAGCTAATTAAAAATAAGTGGGCAAACCACAGGCTGTTTTAGATGCCACGCGGGGGTAAGAATGAAAAAGACACTACACGGTTTGATGATTGGTCTTGCAGCTGTGAGCCTAGCTTCACCGCTCGTCTCATTTGCGCAAACTGGAAATGAACTGATCGACACAAGATTCCCTGACCTTAGCCGCTATCTCAATTCATCACAGGTTCTGCAGGCAGCGGTATTCGATGAGATCGTCGCCAGCAATAACTCTGCGGATTCGATGATAGGCAAGGGCCTGCTTCGTGAAGCATTGATAGAGCTCTCTCAGGCGACTGTCTCTCACTACCACTCCTCCTCTGATCACCTAGCGATGCTAGGCCCTTTTCGCGTGTTCGAGAGCCGCGCGACACCCGGACTTCAGGCAATGATCCGCCGCGAGTACTCTGCCGAAGAATCAGAAGAGGTTCTGGAAGCCAATGACAGTATTCCTCCGCTGGCAGTGGCAGTGCTTAAGCGGGGTCGCGATTTCGCCACTAAGATGGTCGAGATTTACCTCAATGATAATCTCATCGACAAACACACGGCGGTCGATGCCGCACTGAACGACTATCTCAGTGACGACGCCCACTCCGTGCCGGCCCAGCCCAAGGTATCTGAGCTGCTCTCAGAGCACGATTACGCCTATTCCTTTCGCGTAGGTTTCCCCCAGCTTAGCGGTTTAACCTGGGCCTCGCAGTGGCTGCAGCTAGCAACGCTAGAAGTCGCTATGATCTCAAAGAATCAGAATGAATTGGAATCAGGCATTGAAAACGCTATCGCGCTCTATGAGGAGAAAATCGCTCCTGCGCACGGCGGGCTAATGTCACTTCCCACCGATATCCCTACGATGCCTGTGATTGCGCCGAATCTCTACGGTTTTCACCCTGGCGCGGCCTATGTGCTCGATAATATCGCAGCGTTGAAAGTAGTCATTGGCGATATCTTAGTGAACCCCGACGTTCCCGATCGCAGTCTCGCCATCAATGAGATGGTTAGGAAATACACTGACAAAACTGCCAATTTAGAAGGCGAAACGGACTATCTGTTTTTCGTTCTAAGAGGCGGTATCTTTAACCAAGGCGGGCCAGCGCTCGGCGGCATGGCTGAGTCTGAACGAAATCGCTCGCGCGCCGCCACGGGACAGCCGCATATTAGTAATTACCCGATGCGTTAGTTGAGCGCGTGAAACTGGGTGGATTGGAGTTTTCCATGACTAGAACTACCATTTCATGCCTCGGCGTCTGCGTCGCTCTGGCTTCCGGCACCGCGAGTGCCGCACTCGATAGAACTGGCGATTTTGCCTTGCTCGATGAGCTAGGTAATTTTCACCAATTGAGCCGCTATCAACATCGCAAAGGTGTCGTGTTGATGTCCTTTGCATCTGGCTGTGCAAATATGGACACGATGCTCTCTAATTATCGTGCACTACGTTCTCAATACGCCGAGCAAGGCTTTGAGTTCCTACTCATCGACTCCCAAGACTCCGACCGTACGGCGCTGCGCGCGCTTAATCTCGATGTTCCAATTTTACAAGATAGCGGCCAGCTAGTTTCCGAAGCACTTGGCATCAGCCACGTAGGAGATGTCCGTGTACTCAATCCAGACCGAATCTCTCTTTACTATAGCGGCGCGCTCGTAGCGGATTTAGGCACGACGCTCGCGGCAATTCTGGAAGGACCTGTGCGTAATACCATGAAGACCGAGAATTCCTCTCCCTGCGGTATCGACTATCCTACTCGCGATGCTCATGCCGACACAGTGCCGAGTTATGTCAGCGACATCGCTCCGATGATTATTGACAACTGTGTTACTTGCCATCGCCAGTTCGGCGTGGGGCCTTTCGCATTGGACAGCTATGTGTCTTTGTTGGGGTGGTCTCCTATGATTAGAGAGGTGTTGTTGAACAAGCGTATGCCACCAGCGCAGATCGACCCCGATATAGGTCACTCCGACTCGGCGCGCTATATAGCAACGAAAGATATCCAAATGCTGGTGCACTGGTTAAGCGCCGGTGCGCCAAGGGGCGAGGGTGCTGACCCACTCGAAGAACTCCGCTATATTGAGAATAAGGACTGGCTCCTTGGGGAGCCTGATTTGATTGTCACGGCACCTGCTCAGCGTATTCCGGCGACGGGGGTGTTGGACTATATCTATGCAGATGTAGAGCTGCCCTTCGACGAAGAAAAATGGGTGGTGGGCATGCAATACCAAGCTGTCGCCACCAGCGCGCTGCACCATCTGATGAGTTTCGTGACACTAGACGAAGAAGATTTTTGGGGCGAAGAACGTTCCAGCTCTACCTCCACGCGGCGCTTTCTAGATGGATATTCGCCAGGTGAGGCGCGCGCTGAGCGTTTTCCCGAGGGAACAGCGGTACGTATTCCAAAGGGCGCAAAGTTGTCGATGCAGTTTCATTATGTGGGCATCGGGGCAGAGCTTGTCGATGAAACTAAGATTGCGTTGTATTTCGCAGACCCTGACGACATCCCTCATCTGAAGGAGAGGATGGTGCAAGCTGTGTCTGCTGCAGTGCAAATTCCGCCCAACGAGCACGATGTTCGTGCGCATGCGCAGTACACCTTCGAGGATGCAGTCGTCATCTCCGGAGTAAGGGCCAAGATGAACGCGCGCGGTAAAAATATGAAGTTTAGCGTGGAGCATCCCGATGGCACGATGCAGGACATTCTAAGCGTGCCGGCTTATAACTACGGCTGGCAGCCTCACTATGTGCTAGAGCAGCCCATATCGGTACCTGCTGGAAGCACAGTGCACGTGAGTGGCGCTTTCGATAATTCTGTGTCTAATCCATTCAATCCAGATCCGAACGCAGAGGTACGTTCTGGATTGAATAGTACGGACGAAATGTTCACGGGTTACTTTACCTTTCATCGCGCTGATTAGATTTTGGTCGCCTGCAGGCAGGGATTGTGCCTTCGTTATAATGTCAGGTCGCCTGCAGGCAGGGATTGTGCCTTCGTTATAATGTCAGGTCGCCTGCAGGCAGGCTCCTACCAGAAATGGGAGCGCTGTTAAAGGGATCGGAGCACTGTTTTAGGGTAGGAGCCTGCCTGCAGGCGACCAGAAACCCGCTATGGAATGCAACACGCCTGCAGGCGACCAGAAACCCGCTATGGAATGCAACACGCCTGCAGGCGACCAGAAACCCGCTATGGAATGCAACACGCCTGCAGACACCTCAAATTCTAAACCAAAAAAAAGGCCCAAGACATTGTCTTGGGCCTTTTTAGTTCGGCAGGCGCGAGGCCTGCCGAACATTCTTTACTCAGCGGCTACAGAACGCTGCTTTGCCTCTTCACGCTGGGCCAGAATTTCCTGGTAGCCTTCGTCGTCGAGGTGAGTTACTGCAATCCAAGCGTGAGTCATTTCGTCAGCTGTTCGGCTGCCTTCGACTACCCAGAAATCTGGATCTGGGTTGTTTGGATTGTTAGCTGTGTTGTCATACCACTGCTTGATCACGAGGACGCCGCCAGTTGGAACTAGGGGCGCAACATCTTCCTCAAACAGATGGCTGTGGTGCCAAGTCGCACTCCAGTTAGAGATCTGGCTGATCTGCTCTGTGCGACCTGTAGCTGGATAGAAGATCTCCAGTGAGGCAGCGCGCATGCGCAGGTGGCCGTGTGGCTGGAAGCTATCGATACGGACAGGGTGGTCGAAAGAGTGGAAACCCTGAGTCATGGCAGTGCCATGCGGAGGGATGACTAGCTCGCCCTGATTGAGTCTGTACAACTTCAGGTCTTGCTTGAAGCGCGCTTTCTCAATAAAGCCTTCTGGTTGCAACCAGATACCGACTTCAACCACGTTGTCTTCGATCATAGTGCCTGGAGCAGTTGCGCCTACACCGCCTGGGAACATGTGAATGTCCCAGCGTACGCGGGAGTTAGCAGGCAGAACGCGGCACACGCCTTCAGGCATGATCTCGCCCCACTTGCCCATCGCGTACTCAGTCAGTTGGCCGTAATCTTCGTATTCGCCATCTGCGTTCATCACTTCAAGGTCAGAGTTCGCGTGGTGAACCACTGCTTTCGCATTGCCGGCGGGCTTTACTTGTATCGCCTTGATGCAGCGATCAGTAGTCAGGCCCGTTAGTGCATATGGACGGTGCCACATGTCGCTACCGATAGCAGGTACGTCAATTGGCGTTGAGTCCAGAATCATGGTGGGGGCACCGAACTGGGCTGCGAAGGTCCACGCATCAGGGTCTGGAAGGTCTGCCACTGGGTGGCTGCGATCGCCCCAATCGCCCTCTGGAGCACCCTGTGCTACCCAGCTAGTGATTGTGTTGATCTCTTCGTCGGAAAGACGCCAGTCGCCTTGAAGTTCTTGAATGCCGATATGCTGGTCATACGCATAGGGAGGCATATCGCGATTTGCAACGCGCATACTAATGAGCGGAGCCCAAGGGCGAATCTGTTCAAAATTGGTTAATTGCATTGGGCCGATACCGCCTTCGCGGTGACAAACTACGCAATTTTCCGTGATAATTTTTGCAACATGGTCAGCGTATGTCACTGCACCCGAGTCTATAGACAGGGTAGACGATTGCGCCTGGGCTTGCGCCGTAAATCCAAACACTGCCAGGACTGCAAAGCCTAAAGCGGCCTTCCCTGAGCGTTGGTGGTTCCAACACTGCTTGATTCTCATGATCCTCTCCTCGTAAATGGGTGAGCAGTCGCCGCAATTTAATAGCCTCGCGGTCGCTTGTCCACTCTTTGGTTAACCTATCTGCAATTAATTGTGACGCCGCCAAAGTGCTCACAGTATCTGAGATATTCGGCGGTTTCTAGTAAATGATTCTAAAATGCTAAAGTGTGTAGAATCAGGGAGTAACTGTTACCTTTTGGTACACATTGGTCCAGCAGCACTGATCTGCTTCGGTGCTATCAAGAGCTTCCCAATTATCGACCATTGTTCGAATTACATAATCGCCCGGCTGAGCAAAAGTGGCAATGACATTCGCAACACCGCCGCCATTTGTTAGGACTGTTTGATCTGGACCGGGCAGTGAACCACCGCGACGAATTTGCAATTCAGTCAGTGGGGCAGGATCTTCTGATGAGGGGTGCTGTTGGTAAGTGACCGCGCCTGGTCCCTGATGCTTGTGCCAAGACACGCGTAATGGAATACCTTTTGCGTTACGCGTGTCTGTCATGTCTCGTGCCGATGGGTCAGAAGTATGAACGGTTAATGTCACTGGCACTCCGGCCTTCACCGAAAGCATATCCTGAGCTGTCATGCCCATTGGGTTCTGCCCAGTAGGCCCGCCCTCAGTATAGGAAACTAAGGGGGCTAATGAGCCGGATGGACGCGCTAACGTGTCGATTGTGTAACCCATGCGGCCACGACGACCGGGGACTTTAGTTTCGGCATGAGTGCCAGTCTTTATATACCACCAAACTTCTCCGTCGCGCATAGAGGCAGGCACTGTGACGGTAAATACGCCGGTGTGACGAGTGGTTTCGAAATAAGTAGGCTGAACGCCATCGAATTGAGCGGGTTCGATGCGATTGTTTTGACCGAGCGGGACAGAAAGTGGTTCGTCAGTGTTGCGATTCAGATAACCGAATGAGTAAGTAACTGAGCCGTCTGCGTTATCGTAAGAGCCTTCGAAGATAGGCACTACCGGCAGGCCAACTGGGGGTTTGATGGCAAGTGGGTTGCCAATAGGGGACTGCGCTTGCGCGGGCATGATGGTACTTGCCAGAACAATCATTGTTCCAAAGGCGATACCAAACATAGTCTTATAGTTATTTTTCATTAAAATTACTCCCGTATACCAATGCTATTTTTTTTATAAGGCTAATTTCAGGCGCTCAATTGAAGCAGGACTTGAGCTATCCCGCAAGTGCATTGCGCCTGTTCTAGTGTTTCATGGCGAATTTACGCCAAAATCATTTGTGTCCCTCCTTGTTGTGTCCATTGACTCTAGCAACTTCATGACCTTTAGTTCAATTCGTTTTGTGAGCTTTCGCTGACCTACATCAAACGTGGTGCGCTAATTGGCACTCTCAAGGATTGCCGCTGCCCCCATGCCTCCTGCGGTGCAAATAGAAATCAAACCGCGCTTGCCGCTTTGTTTCTCTAAAAGTTTCGCAAGGGTGCCAATGATTCTAGCGCCAGTGGCCGCGAAGGGATGGCCTACTGCCAAGGAGCTGCCTTTTACGTTGATGCGGTTGCGCTCGATGCTCCCCAGTGCGTGCGGCAAGCCGAGTATTTCTTGGCAGTATGCCGGATCTTCCCATGCTTTTAGAGTACAGAGTACCTGCGCTGCGAAAGCCTCGTGAATCTCATAGTAGTCGAAGTCCTGCAGAGTTAGTTGGGCAGCCTGTAGTAGTTCACTAACCGCCACGGTAGGGGCCATTAATAGGCCGTCGCCGCCAACGAAGTCAACGGCACTAGTGCGCCCCAGCGTAAGCCAAGCCTGCACAGCAAGGCCGTTTTTCTTAGCGTAGTCCTCGCTGCACAGCAATACTGCAGCCGCGCCATCGGTCAGTGGTGTGCTGTTGGCGGCGGTTAGTGTGCCCTGTGCGGAGCGATCGAATACCGGTTTCAGTGCCGCTAGTTTGTCGAGGCTGCTGTCGGGGCGCATATTATTGTCTCGTGCCACGCCTTGGTAGGGGTTCAGCAAATCGTCGAAGAAACCTTCTTCGTAGGCCGCGGCCGCTTTCAAATGACTCTCTAATGCCCATTGATCTTGGGCTTCGCGGCTAATGCCCCATTGTTTCGCCATCAGCTCGCAATGTTGGCCCATCGACAGGCGCGTGCGTGGTTCGCCGTTGGCCGGGGCTTGTGGGGCGAGCTCGCTAAGACCGAAGCCTTTGAAGCTGCGCATTTTTGCGGGAAACGATTTGGCCTGACTGGCGCCTAGCAGGCGTTTTGCGAGTCGCGGCTGCAGGACTAAAGGGGCGTCGCTGGTGGTGTCTGAGCCAGCAGCGATTGCGCAATCGATTTGCCCAGTAGCTATGCGCGCACCAACCAATAATGCTGCCTGTAAGGAGGTGCCGCACGCCATCTGTAAGGTGGTGCCGGGCGTTGTGGGCGATAGGCTCGTGCTTAGCACGGCTTCTCTTGCAAGATTCCAGTCCCGAGAGTGGGTGGTGACCGCGCCTGCGATGACCTCGTCGATTTTGCGCCCGCCTAAGCCGAACTGGTCGATCAGTCTTTGTAGAGTATCCGCTAACATGTCTAGATTGCTGAGCTGCACATAGGCAGAGTTGGAGCGACAGAACGGAATGCGTGTGCCGCCAATAATAGCTACCCGTTTGAGTTGATTCATCATATCTCTCCTTGAGTCGAGAGCAGGTAATGCATCGGGCCGCCGCGGAAGGGCGCGAATCCCGTTCCGAAGATCATGCCTGCATCGAGAAGGTCCGCATCGCTGACGATGCCATCGCGCAGAGCGGCCTGGCATTCTTTAGTATAGGCTGATAGTAAGCGCTTACATATAGGGGTTAGGCCGTGACCCGTAATGTGCTCCCTCTGTTTGACTGCTTTGTCTTTCTCCCAGCGATAGAAGCCTTGCCCGGACTTGCGACCGAGATGGCCTTCGTCGACCAGCTTCTGGAGTGTGGCTCCAGCTTTGACCTGTTCCGGAGAGGCCTCGCCTGCCTGCGCTGAGGCGCCTAAAGTCTTGGTAACCATGACGCAGACATCTAGCCCGACTGTGTCTGCGAGCTCTACCGGGCCCATAGGCATGCCGAACTCTACAGCGGCTTCGTCGATCGCCTCGATTGGCACTCCCTCTTGGTGAATGAGCATAGCCTCCTGCATATAGGGGGCGAGGACACGATTCACGAGGAAACCCGGGCTGCTCTTTACTGGTAGTGGGAAGCGATTGATCTGGCCGCAGAAGGCTGCCCCGCGTGCGAGAGTAGTGGCATCGCTTTTCGCCCCCTGCACCACTTCGACCAGTGGCATTTTGGCAACGGGGTTGAAGAAATGCAGGCCAATCAGTCGCTCTGGATGAGCAAGCACTGCCGCAATCTCTTCGATTGGGATCGACGAGGTATTGGTGGCGAGTATGGCCCCCTCGCGTAATTGCGCCTCCACGGTTTTGAGCAGCGCCTGTTTTGCATCGAGGCGCTCAACGATGACTTCGATGACAACATCGGCGCGGGGAATCCCAGCCCCCTCAACGTCTGGGCGCAGGCGCTCAAGCGCCGCCTTTGCCGCTGCAGGGTTCAAGCGCTTCTTCTTAAAAAGCGCCTCCGCACGCTGCAGCGCCGGTGTGATGAATTTCATTTCGCGATCCTGGAGAGTCACTTCCAAGCCCTGCAGTACGCACCAAGCGGCGATATCGCCGCCCATCACTCCAGCACCAATGACATGCACGCGGCGTGCTCGAAAATCGCTCTTCTTACCCTCTCGCTTGAGCCTCTCCATTAGGCTGAATATCCGTCTCAGGCCTTCTGCCTGCGGAGTCACCATCAGGCGACCGACCGCCTTGGCCTCTGCGCGCATCATGGCGTCACGATCGCCCCCAAAGGCTTCCCAAGTATCGATGAGGCGGTATGGCGCCGGGTAGTGCGCCTCACGAGCGCGCAGGGCTGTTTGCTTGCGCATCTGCTTAGCAAGTAGGCCGCGAGCAATGCCCCAATTACTCGCGCGGGCCAGCAGCGATGGCCTGCGGCTCTTGCGCTTGCTAAGCAGTGCGCGTCTAGCGGCCCAATAGAGCTCATCATGGCGTCCGATGACCTCATCGACTAGACCCACTGCGCGGGCTTGACGGGCTCCGAGTTGCCGAGAGGAGAGCATAAGTTCCATAGCTTTTAATCCACCAATCTGGTGTACGGAGCGGGCTGAGCCACCGAACCCTGGGAAGATGCCTAATTGCACCTCGGGGAAGCCGATTTTGGTGGAGGGGATGTCTTTAGCAATGCGGTAGGAGCAGGACAGCGCTAGTTCGAGGCCGCCTCCTAGGCAGTAGCCCTCGAATGCCGCAACGGTCGGGCAGTTCAAACCCTCCAGTTTGCGGAACATGTCATGAACCTCCTCAATTGAAGAAGTCACCTGAGCGGCGTCAGAGAAACCATCGAATTCGCGTATATCCGCACCTAGAATAAACCCACTGGGTTTATCTGAAAGTATCGCTAAGCCTTTTAACTGCGCCTTTTGGGCGTAGCCAAGCAACGCGTCGAATTCGCGCAAGACTTCTTCGGAAAGGGCATTTACTGCCTCACCCTCGCGATCGATATATAACCACAGTATGCCGTCTATATCGTGTTCGGCTCGCCAATGTCGGCAGGCGGGAAGGGTTTCGCTCATGGTGTTGGAATTCCTTGCTAAGTGGGGAAAATTGGGGCCAAGTAAGCGTGTTAAAAGGCTAGTTAGGCATGCAGGAATTCAAACAGCTTTGCCTTCCTAAAACAACAGGCCGCATTAAGGGATCCCGGGGCGATACACTAGGGATCAAGTACTCTGACCCCTTGATCCCCCTTGATCCCCCTTGATCCCCATCCCTGACCCCTTGATCCACTGCAGTATGATGGGGGCGATAACCTCGTTTGGTCCCAAACCTGTCGCTGGGTTTGCTATGATGCCCAAAGCAAAGTAAGTAAATTGGAGTTTTCGTAATAATGAAGCTAGCAGTATTGACGGGTTGGATAATGCTCCTAATGGGTTGCATGAGCAGTGCAATTCTAGAGCAGTGGCCTGAGCAAATCCCACAGCAAGGCTATTTCAAGCAACTCTATCGGGAGGATGGCGGCAATAAAGTGCGGCAGTCCGAAGTCGAATATCTAGTTTGGGTCGCCCGCTTTTATGAAGGCTGGGAGATGATGCCCATCGGTTGGGATGACATCTCTGAATCTGTGTTGGTCGATCTAGAACCAGTGCAGTTCAGCACGATCGACGGGCATCTCGAGCGCATTGGCGCGCGGATATCGAGTGAGTGGGCGAAAGACAACGAGGTGCGTCAGATTGATTCGCGGATGTTGAGTCTATGGGCCAGCGTCATGCAGGCAGAGTATTCCGCCGAATACCGCATCGCCGCGGTGCAGGTTATCGCGCGCGATGTCGATGACATCTTGAGTGGGGAGCTGCCAATGGAGCAGGTAACCAAGGATCGCTATGGTCAACTACTCGGTGTATCACTGGACCCATGAACCGGCGCCTGGTAAGCCTTCAATAGTAAACTTGCGCAATAGGCTGACGGCCTCTCGATCATTTGCTACATAGGCAGATTTAAGGTATTGCGCCACGTCTACGCCGTCACTGGCTGGAGGGGGATCTCTACGGTACAGGAAGCGTACAAATAAATAGCCCGGTACAGGCTCTTCGATTCTAGTAATGCTCTCGGCAAATAACACTTGCTGCTCATCCGCAGGAGTGGTCCGAATTTCTTCTCTCTCTATTAGGATAACGCGATCCCGTAAATGCCCTTCGCCGAAGCTCAGTTTGCGGACAAATCCGTCATCTGTATAGTGCTCAATCGCGCTGCTGAGTGCAGGGGTGAAGTGCTCAGGATACTTAGAACGGAACACCAAGCCATCCCACAGTTGTTGTCGGCTCATTGGGGGGATTTGCGGGTCTTCGGGGTCATTGATCTGGATGATGTGCTGAAATTCGAGCATTCGCTAAACCTTTGCGGTGGTTCTATCGTTTTCGAGAATATCACCCTGCCCCCCATTAAGGCCAGTTCTCGAGGGGGAGGGTAATTTGGGTGTGGTGCGAATAGCCTACTGCAAATGCCGGTCTGTGACGCTAAGCATCGAGACCGAATGATCTCGCTCGCTATCCTTCGCATAGACGCATTCATAATGACATTTAGGCCTTTGGCTCTAGAGCCTAAGCTAAGTTTGACAATCCTTGTCAGAACTATGGCAAGAAAGTGATTTTATGCGTTATGAATGATAATAAATTGCATCGATGCACGTTTTTTAATAGCGTACGCACTTAATTTTTGGGCAAAGGTACAATAGAGAATGAATTCCACCTTCCGTAAGTCACTACTCACGGCGTCGATTCTGCTCGCAGTTAGCAGCTATTCCGCTTCTTCTTTCTCCCAAACAACGAATCCAGAGGATAGCAGTGTGCGTTATCCGTCCTCTTATTTTGCGGAATGGACCCCGACTACGGCTCAAGACATGATTAATCGAATTCCTGGTGTTTCCTCGGGCGGCGGCGGAGGTGGCGGCTTTGGTGGCGGTCGCGGCGGCCGTGGTCTCGGCGCTGGCGGCGGCGACCAAGTCCTAATTGATGGCAAGCGTATGGCGGGCAAGGGTAACCAGTCTCGTGATCAGCTCGGTCGCATCAGTGCCGCGCAGGTGAACTATATCGAACTCATTCGCGGTACCTCCGCAGAATTGGATGTACGCAGCAGCGGTCAAATCGTCAACGTCGTGCTTTTCGAAGCACTCGACACTGATACGATCTCCTATCAAGCTAATGCGGACCGCTATATCGACGGCGAAGTTGTGCCAGGCGGGTCGTTAGCCTACAACGGTCAGACCGGCGGCTTTAATTATCTCTTTAGTGGCCAGGCCGAGCCGCGCTATGGCCATGACACATCGAAAGAAACCAGCCGTTTGGGAGATTGGTCTCTCAACGATCAGGTTCGCGAAGAGCGAGTGCGTGACCGCACCGACTATACGTTCTCCACCAATTTAGGTTATGAGATCAATGAGCACAGCAGTGCTCGTTTAAATGGCCTTTACGGTGTGCGTGATAACACCACAGAGGTAAAGCGATGGACTACAGATCTACGCTCTAACCCGACTACTCTCGCTGTGCAGCGAGAAGATGTTCCGGAAGATGAGGGCAATTGGGAGATTGGCGGCGACTACGAATATAACTTTAGCAACGGACAACGTTTCAAGGTCATATTCGTGACGAACGAAAACGATCAATCCAATGTCCGCGAACGCTATGACGTGTATAGCGGCGGAACAGAGTCCAAGAGTCTCTTTCTAGCCTCGGCGAGCACTACGCGCGAGCGCATTGTCCGCGGATCCTACTCCATGAATGTGGCGCAAGGACAAGACATCGAGTTCGGTGCTGAACGCGCGCAAACGATTCTGGATTCCAGCCTGAGATTGGCAGTGAGATCGACTACTGGGACGCCCTCAGCAGATTTTGGAGGACTTGTGCCGCAAAAGGTGTCAAATGCGAACTCCACGGTAGAAGAGATCCGCGTAGAGCCCTTCTTGGTGCACAACTGGCAGCTCAACTCACGCATGACACTGGAGAGTTCTTTAGTTTATGAGATGTCTGAGATTACGCAGACGGGCGACGTGTACAACCAGCGCGATTTCGCCTTCCTCAAGCCTAAGGTCGATTTCCGTTTTGACGTCACGCCGACCTTTCAATTGAATTGGAATGCCGAGAGGATAGTCCAGCAGCTGAGCTTCAGCGATTTCGTGGCGGCCAGCGACAGCCAAGACAATGACTCGAACACGCAGGCGGGCAACGCTAATCTTAAGCAGGAGCAAGTGTTCATCACGCGCCTTGGCTTCGAATATCGTCTAGCAGACGATATTGGTGTTATCGACGGTGATGTGCGCTATATGAAGCATGTCGATGTAATCGATCGCATCGATATCTCTACCTCGCCAACTAATATCGCGTCGACAAACGGGAATATCGGCGATGGCATAATGTATGGCCTAAACCTGAATGCCAGTTTACGCATGAACAAGATTGGCCTGCCTAACCTGCAAGTAACATCAAATTTCAGCGTGCAGGACTCCGAGATCGAAGATCCGTTCTTGGGCATCGACCGTCGTTTCACCAACTACAATAGAGGGCGATTATCACTCGGTTTCCGCCACGATATTCCGACTCTCCGTCTCAACTATGGCATGAGTTGGAATAATCGGTTCGACGGTAACATGAAGCGCTACGACATCGACGATATCGAGATTTATTCAGGCGATCCGCAAGTGGACGTCTTTCTTGAGTTTGTGGCATTTGACGGTATCACTTTCCGATTCGACGCGCGCGATGCGAGCAGCAAAAATCAATGCCGCGAAAGACATCGCTATCTAGGCCCGATCACTAGCGGTATCATCGAAGAATACGAGGATCAATGTGGCCAGTCAGGTCGCGTTGTCTCCTTAAAAATCACCGGTACGTTCTAAACGCGAGGCCAGCGTCAAAATCTGGCGCTGGCCTCTCGTCTTAAAAGGATATGAATGCTAGAGCAATACGAAGCCATCTTGGCTTGGCTGGAAAATTATCCCGAACTATTTACCCTAATCAGCGTAGGTGTCTTGCTAGTTGCCGCTTGGATCAGCAATTGGATTGTAAAACGCATACTGGTTAGAGGAATCTATAGCGCACTACGTGCCTCCCCCATCGGCAACGACAAAACCCTCCTTGATTCAAGAGTCACCGCACGATTCGCTAATGTAGTACCCGCAATCGTCATATCAATTGGCGTGACGCTCGTGCCCGGCTTGCCCGAGACCGTGGTCGTGGTGGTACGCAATGTGTGCAGCGCAGTAGTTGTGCTGATGATCGCATTGGGGATCAATGGGGTTCTTAAGCTCATCAGCAAGCTCTACCAACGCCGCGAGGACGCCTACCGGCGGCCTGTAAAAGGGTATATTCAAGTCGTCCAGATTGTCCTGTATTTGTTAACTGTCATCCTTATGGTGGCAACCCTTATCGACCGCTCTCCGCTAATCTTATTATCAGGCCTTGGCGCGATGGCTGCGGTTTTGATATTGGTGTTTCAGGATACCCTGCTCTCGTTGGTGGCGAGTGTGCAAATAACCTCGAACGATATAGTTCGGGTTGGTGATTGGGTGGAGATGCCAGGGTTGAATGCAGATGGCGATGTTATCGATATCGCGTTGCATACGATCAAGATTCAGAATTGGGATAAGACCATCACCACTATCCCCACTAAACGCTTCATTACTGACTCTTTCAAGAACTGGCGGGGCATGAAGGAATCCGGGGGGCGCCGTATAAAGCGTGCGGTTCTTCTCGACCAGACCAGCGTGCATTTTCTCAACGAAGAGGAAATCCAAAAGCTACATCGCTTCCAGTTGATCGATGAGTACCTGAGCGATAAGCAGAAAGAAATTGCGAAATGGAATGAAGAACTCAAGGCGCAAAATAGCGATGCGATCAACGCGCGACGAGTCACCAATATAGGCACTTTCCGTGTGTATATTGAGCGCTATCTACGCAACCATAAGCTTTTGAATCAAAAAATGACGTTGATGGTGCGCCAACTCGCAATGACCTCGGATGGCTTGCCCTTAGAGGTGTACTGTTTTACCAGCACGACAGTGTGGCCTGAGTACGAAGGCATCCAGTCAGATATCTTCGATCATTTGTTGGCAATATTGCCTGAGTTTGGTTTACGGGTATTCCAGCACCCAAGCGGTGTTGATATGCGTGAAATGGGGGCGTCACTTGCGCGTAGCCCCCAAGATTCTTTAGAAGAAAACTAGGACGGACTCGAATTATCTTTTCGAGTCTGGGCCATGTTCATTCAACCAGCGCACGTCGTAAAGATCGCGGCGGCGATCCAGATAATTGCGCACCGAGCCTTCGTTGCGTAGTTTCTTCAACTTCTCTAAGTCCAAGTCCACAATTAACGTCATCTCTGTATTGGGCGTTGTCTCTGCCATGATTGCGTCATAGGGGAAGGCAAAATCCGACGGCGAAAACACTGCGGACTGAGCGTACTGAATGTGCGCGTTATCAACCTTAGGGAGATTTCCCACACTTCCCGCAATGGCCACATAACATTCGTTCTCGACGGCGCGAGCCTGCGCACAGCAGCGCACACGCAAATAGCCGGTCTTCGTGTCGGTCCAGAATGGAACAAATAGAATCTGCATATCGTTGTCAGCCTGCAATCGTGCAAGCTCTGGGAATTCGACGTCGTAGCATATCAATACACCGATTCTGCCAAAATCTGTGTCGAATACTCTTAGGTTATCGCCACCCTCCATGATCCAGTCGCGCTTCTCGGTAGGAGTTGGATGAATTTTATATTGAGTGTCGATGGTGCCATCGCGTCGGCATAGGAAAGCGACGTTGTAGAGCAGCTCGTCTTTAACCATGGGCATCGAGCCAGCGATGATATTAATGTTATACGACACTGCCATCTTGCTGATTGATTGAATAATTGTATCTGTACAAGTTGCTAAGTACTTAATGGCATCCAGAGAGGTCGCGTGATTATCCACGCCCATCAAAGCCGCATTGAAAAACTCAGGGAATAGCGCGACGTCACACTGATAGTCGGATAACGCATCGACGAAATACTCGAACTGCTGAAGAAGATCTTCAACAGATTTGACAGTGCGCATTTGCCACTGCACACAGCCAATACGGGCCGACGTGGGTTTGCCACCAAACAGCGGAGTTTGCTTGGGTTCGTAATAAAGATTATGCCATTGCAGTAGTGTGGCGTAGCCAAGGGATTCTTTATCTTCTGGAAGATAGGCCTTGAGCAGACGCTTAACCTCAAAATCATTCGAAAGCTGAAAACTCAGAATAGGGTCATAGATCTCTTTTTTCTTGATCTGTTCGATATACTCATGGGGCGTGTATTTATCCGCATACTTAACGTAGTTAGGAATGCGCCCTCCAGCAATGATCGAGCTTAAGTTAAGGCTTTGACAAAGCTCTTTACGCGCCTCGTAGAGGCGTCGCCCGAGGCGTAGGCCGCGATACTCAGGATCTACAAACACGTCGACGCCGTAAAGCACGTCGCCCTTGGGGTCGTGGGTGCTCAGGTAGGCGTTGCCGGTAATTTCTTCGTAAGTGTGTTTGTCGCCAAACTTGTCATAGTCAACGATTACCGCGAACGCCGCGGCAACAACTTTGCCATGATCTTCAATACAAATTTGGCCCTCTGGAAATACTTTTAGTTGAGTGCGAAACTGCTTCTCAGGAAAAGAGCTGTGGAAGTCTTTGTAGATGTGATCCCACATTGCTTTAACATCGGCATAGTCCTCAAGACGTAAATGACGCAAGCTTAACTTGTGCTCGGAATCTTCAGGAAGCTGCGTTGTGCTGCTCATTAAAATCTCCTAGTTGTTGATAGATTGGCGCTTATATTGACACGAAAAAGGATATTTTGCTCGTCTGCTTGAGTTAGTCAAGTCTAGGATATCGAGCTATTCTGTTCGTTGAACAGGCTATTTGTAGGATATTCAACCTTAGTATAGATGCCCATCTGGAGGAAAAAATGAGCGATTCAACACAGAAATTACATGCGATTGGCCAGCGACTTTGGTTAGACAACATCACCCGTGAACTACTCGACAATAGGACGCTGAATCACTATATCGAGGCTTTGAATGTGACGGGTTTGACCTCCAATCCTACCATCTTTGATAACGCCATTGCCGGCAGCGATGCCTACGATGACGCCATTCGGGAAGCTTCAGGTCACGGGCATTCCGATGAGACAATATTTATGGAACTAGCCTTACAGGACCTGCGCCGAGCAGCGGATTTGTTTTTGCCGATCTTCACGGGGAGCAACAAGCGCGATGGATGGGTGTCTATGGAGATATCACCCTTACTGGCCCAAGACACTGAGGGTTCGATACGCGCTGCACAAGACGTGTTTGATAAGGCGCAGCGGCCCAATCTATTCGTGAAGATCCCAGGCACGCCCCAAAGCATTCCTGCAATAGAGGAGGCAATTTACGCTGGCATTCCAGTGAACGTTACACTGCTGTTCTCCCCAGCTCAATACGTCGAAGCTGCGCATGCCTATATGCGAGGCATCGAGCGCAGAATCGCCAACGAACTGGATCCTCAAGTGATGTGTGTCGCCTCGGTTTTTGTGAGCCGTTGGGACGCCGCAGTGTACGAGAAGGTGCCGCAGGCATTGCAAAACAAGTTGGGCATCGCAATCTGCCAGCAATGTCAGGCAGAGCATTTAAAGATAATGCGTTCCGAGCGCTGGCTACGCTTAGTGAAGGAGGGGGCCTATCCGCAGCGCCTACTCTGGGCTAGCACTGGCACCAAGGACCCTGCAGCGTCCGATACTCTTTATGTGGACTCGCTCATCGCGCCGGACTCGATAAACACTCTGCCTGAGAAGACCTTGCTCGCATTCGCCGACCATGGAGATGTAAGCAAACAGATGCCGTGGGATGATTTGGAGGCGCAGGCCGTATTGCGTGCGCATTGGAAAGTGGGCATCGACATCGACGCCTTGGCGATCAAGCTTCAGGAACAGGGAGCAGAATCTTTCGTCAAGTCTTGGCGTCAATTACTCGAGCGGATTGCGCAGAAGTGTCAATCGCTAAAATAATTTAACTTAGATAAGTTGTTGCGCAGCGAGACTTGCAAGTAGTTGTTGCGAGAACTCGAGCAGTAAGCCCTCGTCGCAGTGGCGCGACTGGCCGCGCAATTCTAATACACTACCGAAGGGAGGTGCGTGCACGAATAATACTGTCTGTAAGGTGTCCTGTTGTTCCTTAAACGCCTCTAGGTTGTAGAGTAATTCCTCGCATAGATAGGCTCCTGCATCGTTTGATAATTGGACTGGATAACCCGCTTGAGAAAGATGCGAGCAAAGTAGGGAGACGGGGGCACTCGCTGCGCGACTATCTGGGCCTAGTGGGTCTATCAATGGGTGCGGGGGTAATTGATTATTATTGTCTCTACGCGATGCCCGTAGGTTGCGCGCTAGCGTCTCGATCTTAAACAGTCCTGTAGCGCCTTCGCCCATCGCAATGATGCACTGCGGCTGCCACTGTGCCAGTGCCTTAGCGAGAGCGAGTTGTGGCTGCCCCCAGCACACGGGCATGCGTAGGGCATGAAGAATATGATCGCTGTGATGTGCGGCGACGAGTGCGCGTGCCGCAATCCATGAGGCGTTAAATTCGCGCCCATCGAACGGTGTAAATCCTGTGAGCAGAATGTGGGACATTGCGCTCCTTTTTATTTTTAAGCTGGGCTATAGGTGTCGATTTCGTGAGCAGGAATGCGATTTCCTGATTTCTGCCGACGGTTGATTTCAAATACAGAGTGTCGACAGCTACCCGCCTTCTTTATGAATTTGCTCTCGCAAATATCACAACGCACACATTCTTTGAAATCGATTTTCTCGCTGCGAATAGCACCAGTGGGACAGGCGTGCTCGCACACTTTACATACTGAGCATTGCGGCACTCTATTGATGCGTAGTGGGCTAATGAGTGACACGATGCCGAGCGCCGCCCCTAATGGGCAGACATAGCGGCAGTAGAAACGCTCGACTAACACACTAGCGATGAGGATCAAGATCAATATTGTCCAAAGCAGCATGGAAGAGCTGAAGAAGAACAATGTGCCGAAGGGCTCGAAGTATTGGAACAGACTAATACTACTGCCGGAGATTGCGGTTCCGACGATTAGGGTGAGTGCCGCATACTTAATATATAGCGCGTTGTCGTGAATCTTCTGTGGCACCTTGATGCGCCAATGTTTGGGCGTGAAGCATGCGATGAAATCCTGCACCGCGCCAAATGGACATAGTGAGGAGCAAAACACGCGGCCCCATATGATCGTAGTAATAACGGTGAATACTATGAGCATTAGCATCGGCAAGTTGCCGAGGAAGATGCTTGGGCCTTGATGAATAGCGCCGGTAATATGCGCCACTGATAGGAAGCCGCCCTTATAGAAGCCTAGGTACAACAGGGTCGCGCTTAGAGCTAACCAGCGGACCCGCGCATCCTTACGCAGGAAGGCAGTCAGCACAAGGCCGAGTATTAACGACAGGCTTAGCACTTCTGCCCAGGGTGTCTCGCCCCATGGTGGCGCATACCACAGTCGCACGAATATATTGGACTTAGCTATGCGTTCGCGTTCGATGTCGGCTTCGGAGAGAATTGGGTCGCCATTGATCAGGGCTTGGCCGAGCGGATAGATGCTGTATTCCATGCCCAGATTTACGGGACTGCTTCGCGGTTTGTAGAGGATGCTAAAGGGTTGTGTGAGGTCGATTGTATCCTCTAGCACGATCGCGCCGGCGTAGTTGGCGTGACCGGCAATGGCGCCTGCCTGCGCGTTACCTGCAGTCACGAAGTGATTTGGATCGAGCCGTTGCGGCTTACTATCGCCCTGCGCGATTGAGAGCATATTGGAGCGAAATTGTGTAGCGCCACTGCCACCAACTGCGATTAGTATTAAACCGTCGCCGCCGAGGCGCGCGCGTGAATCTCGATCCGCGCGCGCATAGTCGGTCACGCCGAGCATATGCTCGCCTAACACCGGGTGGCCGATAAACGTAGCGGAGAGGATGATCTCTTGATCCATAGGCAGGGGAACGGTTAGCACCGTTATCATGCCTTTAGCTAGCATTTCCTCCCAACTCAAGGAATCGATTTTGGCTTTGGCATTGGCGATAGACGCGCGAGTGCGTTGGTCCACCTCTTCATAGCCTAGATACGCTGTCGCTACGCGTCTGGCTGCGCCGCGCGATCCCTGGCTAATGGCGAAACTGGTCATCGTGGCGCCTGCTATGCCATCGATATCTTGTGTGACACGAAACTCATCCACGATCGCTTTGTTTTTGAACTGCGCCTGGAAGGTTGGGTCGGCCACGAAGTCGCCCAGAGAGTAACGATAGGACTCTGTATAGTTGAGCACCTTCATGCCCGTGAGTTCGCCGGCCATGTTCATGCCGATCAGCATATCGATTGGGGCGGCAAAGCCCTTCTCTTCCGGTGGCGCGTCTGCACTAAGGAAGACAAAACCTACTAACTCCTCAGTCTCATCGGCACTGGCTCTATAGCCACGAAACACCGGCGGCTCGCCGCTCTTCTCGGAAAAACGCGTAGCGATGGGCAGGACTTGGTTTAACCAAGCATCTTGTAGTGTGTTGGTGAAAGGCGTGCGCACCGCATCGAGCGCCGGTGTCTGGGCGTTGAGAGTGGCGCTAGAGACGAACAGCAACAAGACAGCTGTGCATATAATGTCGAGGCGCAACATAGCAAGACGTATCCTTAGGGGGTGCTCAAAGAGGGCGTCGAGTTAAGTCCCTCGGTTTCTATCTCGAAAAGGCTGCGCAACAATACTCGCCACTGGGCGTATTGCTCCTCGACAGGACCGCTAAGCCCGTTGACGTTGCGGCTAAGCTCGAGCACTGCTGGTGCCGTTTCGCTCACAAAACCCGAGGCTAAGGCGACAAATTCCTGTTCGAAAATCTTGCTCCATTTATAGCGATTATAGTTCTGACTAATCGCCTCGAAGCTGCCGCTATTGGTATTACCACTGCGGGCGCGCTCGAGACTATTGCGTTCTTCTGACACTTGTTCGAAGGAATACTGACGCCAGATATCATAGATTGATTTGAGGTCTTGATACAGTGCTTCGTAATACTCGTCGATTGTGTCGATGAAGATTTCATTGCGGGCGCGAATATCGGCGACATTGCGCAGCAAGGGGTCATTGCTCGCCGGCAATCGAGTCGCGCTCAGCAGTCCTTGCTCATCCTCTGCCAAATAGCGGGAGAACGCCTCTGGAGAAAGGTCGCTGGCGTAGCGTAATTTCGAGACATTGTGTATGCCGTCGAGTGCCGCTTGAGTGAGGCCCTGGCGAACGGCAAGCAAGTCATTGGCAATGGCCATATAGATATCTTGAAAGGGGTCTGCGCCGAAGGTAAGGCCGCGATCTAGCAGCATGGGGGCAGCGTCGGGGTAATCTGCTACGCGCGCAGTGTCGGCATAGTCGCGCTCTAACCAAACGCCACCAGTGCTATCGACAGCGCGGATATGCAGTACAAGGTCTGAGCCATTGGAGCGCAGTATCGTCCCTTCTATAGTGAGATCCAGAGAAGGGTCTGCGTCAGGCAATACGCGTACCACACCCCATTGATTAGAGGCCGCTAGGGTGATGCGCAGCGCTACTGGTAAGTACTGAGTCTCGGTTTTTCTTATTTGAGAGAAGATCTCCGCTCCGGTTCGAGTGATTTCTTCATCCCCTGCCACGCTTGCGAATACGAGTACGCCAATATCAAACGCCTGCGCTTGCGCAGGTGGATTAGCAGATGTCAGTAACGATACTGTGCCGACCGGAGGAGGACCCGAGTGCGCGGGTTCTGGTGCTGCAGCACAGGCGGCAATTAACAGGGCGAGTGAGGCGCACACGCATGAACGATGCCAGTTCGATAGCGTGCTCAACGGGCGGTGTCCTCTGGGCTGCGTGCGCTGCAGACGCGGCCGCGACTGAGGGTCTGCACGCAATGGATGCCATCTTCTGGAGCATCATAGGCGTTGTAAAAGCTAATGAGATTGAAGGGCAAGGAGTTGCGGCTGGACACGCTGGTGAGCATGCTCAGGCTCTCACCGCTAGGGTCAACACTGAAGCGATGTTCTATCAACACCCCGTCAGTGAGGCTAATTTGAAACACTAGCTGCTGCCTGTCCCAGCCGCAGTACTCTTTGCCGTGGGGGCTGTTGAAGCTATCCTCTTCACTACTTTTAGTGCCGCATATTAGAGCAGCATCTCCGGGGCGCTCGATGCGTACTTCCGCATCAGTTTGCACGATGCGCATCGTAGTCTGGCGGGTAATCAGTTCGGCCAAGCGAGCATGGGAGATTAAATTGCCGGCGCCGCGCCGCGAGCCGCTGATACCGATGCTGCCGCCATCGCCGCGTCCTTGCGAACGTTCCATCTCGCGGTTCAGTTGATCGATGGTGCGCTGTACTTCCACTTCCCATTTGTCGCTGCGGCCGAAGTCCTTTTCCCAAGAGCCTTCGAAGTTAGGGCGCAGGCGGGCACTGCGGGCCTGGGCAGTTGGGTCTTCGGCGCTCAAAGCGCTGTTTAATAGTCCAAGCCCAGCAATGAACGCCAATGCTATTCGAATCAGAGGTTTGCGGCTTGTCGATCTGCGTTTAGCCTGCGTCATGAGTGTGTAAAACCAAGAAATTGATTAGGGAGCCTCTGAACAACTCTGATATATCTCTGGCCTTCAGGCAATCGTGCTGACAAGGCGCGTTTTTGAAGGCATGCGTCGGCCTGTCGAGAAAACGTAACGCAGGCAGCACGATTGCCTGAAG
>Ga0209390_10000911_pt1 | contig 58515 bp, 20 predicted proteins | sample BON01_FD_187212 | JGI IMG/M metagenome (GOLD analysis project Ga0209390, IMG submission 187212) | Freshwater microbial communities from Lake Bonney liftoff mats and glacier meltwater in Antarctica - BON-01 (SPAdes) (version 2) | ecosystem: Environmental > Aquatic > Freshwater > Ice > Glacier...
CTCTTCGGCGGCGCAGGGCGAGCAGCAACAGCAGCGGCACGAGGGCTTGGAGCGCGTGGGCACCGAGGTGGACTACTGGGCGGTGTGAGCGACAGAAGCGCTTGCACGGTGCAGCAATCGACAAGAATATCAATCGAAATGTAAACAATGAACACGAACAACAAAACGAAATATGAGATCGCGCGCCGCGGCGAGAACCGGCAAGCGCCACGGCCGTCGGAAAAAAAGAGGTGGGCCGCGGTCGTGGTCGTGGTCGTGGTCCGGGTCGTGGTCGTGGTCGAGAACGGCGGCAAAGGCAAGCGGCCGCGGGCGAGCCCTCGCATTGAAGCGGGGAAGGATGCGCCCTGCCGCGGCGTCGGCGAAGGCGGGCGCCCTCCGTCCATCTCTCTCTCTCGCCCGCCGCCCTCTCTCCCTCCCCGCTCATCAAACGACCGAGAACCCGGCGTGCGTCTCGCGGTACCGCGAGAGCAGGTACGCCCCCGCGCGCGTCGGCGGGTAGCGCGCCGCGTCGCTGCCGGGCGGGGCCCGGATCAGCGCCGAGAAGCTCGGGTCCAGGAAAAACGCGATCGAGCGGCGCGGGCCGGCGGCAGCGACGCCCGCCGCGCCCGCCGCGCCCGCCGCGCCCGCTGCCGCCGCCGCCTCTGCCGGGGCGGCCTCCGCGGCGCCGGCGGGGATGACGACGCGGTGCAGGGTCGAGCGCATGCGCCCGCCCGTCCAGCGCTCGAGCATGTCCCCGACGTTGACCACGAAGGCGCCAGGCCGCGGGGGGACGTCCTGCCAGTAGGTCGGACATTCCCCGCCTCCCCCTCCTCCTCCTCCGTTTCCTCCCCCCCCTCCTTTTCCTCCTCCTCCCCCTCCTCCCCCTCCTCCTCCTCCTCTCCGCCGCCGCCGCCGCCTCTGCACCTGCAAGCCCGGCGACCCGTCCGTGGCGAGGAACGTGAGCATGCCCCAGTCGCTGTGCGCGCCGCATCCGAGGACTCCCTTGCCGACGTCGCTGGGGACGGTCTCGTACTGCAGCAGCCGGGCGAACGCCATCGGGCCGCTGCTCCAAGGGACGGCGGGGGAGGGCTCGCCGTTCAGGCCGCCGTTTTTGCCGCCGCCGCCGCCTTTGCCGCCGCCGTGCTCCCCAAACACCGCCGCCACGAAAGCACCCACGTCCTTCACCCCGGCCGCCTCGGCCACGGCCGGCAGCAGGCGCGCCGCCAGCGCCGTTAGCGCGGCGTGGTATGCCTCGCAGGCGGCCCGAAACCCCGCCGGGCACAGGGGGCCGCCGCCGCTGCCGCCGCCGCCGCCGCCGCCGCCGCGCCCGCCGTCCTCCCCGCCCTCCTCCTCCTCTTTCTCCCGCGGCCACACGTTCGGCCCGTGGAGGGGCAGGCCCGCCATCGGGCTGTCCGATGAGATCTCCCGCCCGACGTAAAACCCCTCCTTTGTGTCGCCGCGCGCGCCCTGGGTCGCCGGGTCGAGCGTCTCGGCTCCGGGGGGCGTCCACCCTCGGTTCTTTGTGGCCGCCGACGCGAGGCAGGCGGCCTTGGCGGCGGCCGGCAGCGCGAAAAAGGCGGCGCCGGCGGCGAAGGCGCGCTCGACCACCTCGGCAGCGACGCCGTGCCCCTCGAGGAAGAAGAAGCCGACGTCGCAGGCGCGGCGGACGTCCAGGGCGAGGCGCGCGTTGTCGGCGTCGCCGCCGGCGTAGGACGAAAGGTCGACCACGGGCAGCGCGGCTTCGTCGGCGTCGTCGGCGCTGTCGGCGTCGGCAGGCAATGGTGCTGCTGCTGGTGCTGCTGCTGCGGCTGGGGAGGGCGCATCCATCGCGCGCGCAGCGGTGTGGCCCACGTGAAGGAACTTGCCGTGAAGATTGGCGTGTCCTCTGCTTTCTACGTGACGGGGACACACGGACAAGGAAGGCAGGACGCGTCGTTGGACAAGAGGATGTTCGTTGTCGAGGGACTAGTCGGTGTCTGGGTGCCAGCAGCGCCAGGTTCTTGTTTCGAGCGAGAGCGCCGCCGCCGCCGACGAGCCGCGACCGCCGTCGCCGTCGCGCAAAGTAGAGCGACCGTCTCCGTCGCACACAAAGCAACCACACGCATCCCCTGCTCTGCCCTCAATTCCCGACGAGATCTCCACGCATCAGTACCGGCCATCGAGCATCGCGTGCATGCCATTGTTGATGTCCCACGCTTGAAACCATGAGACCCGCGCGCCTGGGGTTCCTGGCCGGCGCGCGCAGGAGAACGGTGGACGCATCACCAGCAGCAGCAGCATCATCATCATCATCAGCGCGGCCATTCAGCAGCAGCAGCAGCGACCACGGCGCACCGGTGCCAGGAACAACGCCGGCGACGACGCCGCCCGATCACGCCGCCAGTGCCGCCGCCGACCTGAGCGCCTCGCGCGGCGTCCTGCGCCTCTCCGGCCGCGGCGCGCTGCAGTTCCTGCAGGGCATGGCCACCAACGACATGCGCCCGCTGATGGGGCGGGACCCCCGGCGGACGGTGTCGTACGCGGCGCTGCTGACGGCCAAGGGCAAGCTGATCGAGGACGTGTTCGTGCACCGCTGCGGCCTCGGCCTCGGCGGCGGCGGCGGCGGCGGCGGCGGCGGCGGCGGCGGCGCAGGCGCAGGCGCAGGAGTAGGAGCAGGAGCGGCGGGCGGCGGCAAAGACGAGTCCGAAGAGGAGGAGACCCTGCTGCTCGACGTGGGCGCCGCGTCCAAGCGCGAGGCCCTCGCGTGGCTGGCGCGCTACCGGCTGCGGCGACCCCTGACGCTGGACGACGTGTCCTCCGACCTGCGCGTGTGGGCGGCGTGGCCGGCGGCGGCGGGCGGCGCGCCGTCATCCCCCTCCTCGTCGCCGCCCGCGCCGCCCGCCGCCGCCGAGAGCCCGACAGCGGGGTGGCGCCCGGACCCCCGCCTGCCCGGCCTCGCCCTCGGCTGGCGCGGCATCTTCGCCGCCGCGTCCGCCGTCGCGGAGGACGCCGGGCCGGTCGGCCACCGCCGGCTGCGGTACGCGCTGGCGGTGCCGGAGGGGGCGGCGGAGATGATGAGCGCCGCGGCCGCGGCGCGCTCGCCCAACCCGCTCGAATTCGGCCTGGACGCGCTCGGCGGCGTGAGCTACGACAAGGGTTGCTACATCGGGCAGGAGCGCAACAGCTTCACGCACTACCGCGGCGTCATCCGGCGGAGGGCCCTGCCCGTGCGCCTGGTCTTCGAGGGGCAAGAGGGGGACGAGGAGGCCGCGGGCGGCGGCGGCAGTGGCGGCAACGGCGCCGGGCGGCCCTCGTCGCCCTCGCTCGCGGGCGCGCCCATCGTGGACGCCGCCTCGAGCGGCGGGCGGCCCGTCGGCACGCTGACGGCCGCCGAGGGGGACATCGGCATCGCACACCTGCTCCTGGCGCGCGCGCTCCCCGGTCGCGGGGAGCTGGGGAGGGGGGGGGGGGCCGAGGGCGCCGGGTTGGTCTTGGCGGCGGGAGCGGGCGGCGGCGGCGGCGGCGGCGGCGGCGCGAGGAGGGTGGTGCGCGTGGTGCCTCTGGGCCGGCCGGCATGGTGGCCGCCCGAGTGGGGCCGCGAGGAGCAGCAGCCGACGCAGGAGGAGTAGGATCATGGTCGTGAGAGGTGGGCTGCTTAGCGGGCGTCGTTACTTGAAACAAACTGTTTGCGCCCTAGAAACCTCAATCCGAAGGGCCGCGCGGCCGGCGCGGCGGCGTCGCTCCTTTCTCAGCGTCCGCCGCCGCCGCCTCCGCCGCCCAAAGCCCCCCCCCCCCCCCCCCCCCCCCCCCCCCCCCCCCCCCCCCCCCCCCCCCCCCCCCCCCCCCCCCCCCCCCCCCCCCCGGGCCGCCTGTACGTCCCCCCGCGCTCCGCCACCACCCTCCCCCCGGCCGCCATCAGCGCCAGGTACGCCGCCAGCTGCTCGGCCGACACGCGCCCCTCGTACCGCGGCTCGCCGACGCAGAAGAGCCGCAGCAGTCCGTGCAGCCTGTCGAGCGACAGGCCGGCGCCGCCGCCCATATTAGTAAGCAGGCCTATTACGTAACCCTCGAAGGGGCCGACCTCGGCGCGCAGGCGCGCCTCGGCCCCGCCGGGGCCGGCGGCGCCGCCGCCCGGGGCGGAGAGGGCGCCGGCGGCGTCGGCCCAGGCGAGGTCGGTCGCCTCGTAGGGGCAAGGGGCGGCGGCGGCGGCGGAAGAAGCGGCGGCGGCGGCCGCGGCGGCGCCGGACGACGGCGAAAACGGCCGTCCGGAAATTGCCGCCGCCGCCGCCGCTGTCCCGGGCGCGGGCCGCCGCACGCGCTCGTACACGACCTCCCCACTGGCGCCTCCCGCGCGCCGCTCCGACAGCACGCCCGCGTTGACCCAGAACAGCGCCTTCTGCCGCACCACGGCCGGCGGCACGCCGATCCTCTCGGCCAGCGCCGACGCCGCCACGGCGCCGCGCGGCAGCGGCGGCCGGCCGTCGCCCGCGCCGGGCCCCCCGCCCTCGTCGAACGCGAGGAGCAGGGCCGCGTGCGGGGGGGTGACGCGGAAGGCCACGGGGGGAGAGTCGGGGCCGCCGGTCTGGACCTCGAGCTCGACCAGGCCAAGCGCCGGGCGCCAGCGCAGGCGGCGGGGCGCCTTTAAGTGGCTAAACCGCCGGGCGTAGGCGCGCATGGCCGCGCGGACGGCGGGCGGGAGCGCGAGGGGCTGGGGCGGGAGGGCCGGCCAGTACAGGCGCGAGGCGACGGTCGCGTCGAGCATGGGCAGGAAGGAGGGGGCAGGAGGAGGGGCGGTCGCCTCGCCCGCCGTCGCCGTCGCCGGCGCCGGCGCCGCCGCGCCGCCGCCGCCGGCCGCCCCCGCGCCGCCGCCCCGGCCGCCAGCGGCCCTGCCGGCGGCAGCAGCAGCAGCAGGCTCGGCCCCCTCGTCCGCCGGCCCGAGCCCGTCCTCCTCCTCCTCCTCCCCCTCCCCCGCCCCACCGCCCCCGCCCCCGCCGCTCCCCCGCCGGCCCGCGGCCGCCTCCTCCCCCGCCGCGCGCGCCCGCCGCGCCGCCTCCTCCGCCTCCTCCGCCGCGTGCAGAGCCCCCTCCGAGAGGGCGTGGACCCCTTGGTTGACGCGCCGCGAGTCCGCCAGGTCGCGCAGCATCACCTCGGCCGAGCGCAGGGCGCCCTCGCCGAAGCGCATCTTGAGCAGCTCGAGGGTGCGCAGCTCGCGGGTGGTGTCGTAGACGGCGCCGCCGGCCATGGCCGCGGGGCCGGCGGCGCGGGGCGCGGGGCGCGACGGCGGCGGCGGCGGCGAAAGGGGCGGCGGCGGCGGGCGGGGGCCGAGCTCGGACGGGCTGGCCGCGGGGGGGGCCAGCATGCGCGCGGCCAGCATGGCGCGGTACTCGGCGAGGAAGAGCGCGGGGGAGCCGTAGATGGCGACGAGCATGGGCACGACCTCGACCCGGGGCGGGGGGCGGCTGGTTGGCGCGGCGGCGGCGGCGGCGGCGGCGGCGGCGGGGAAGGCCGAGGCGGCCGACGGGCGCCGGTGGCTGCCCCGGCCTCTGCTGCCTCCCGCTCCCTGCGGCTGCCGCTCCTCCCATCCGCCGGGGTCGGCGTCGTCGACGTCCGCCTCGTCGGCCTCCTGCTCCCCGAGCAGCAGCTGCAGCGCGATCTGGTCGCCCTCGGCCTCGGTCGTCGGCCAACCCTCGCGCGCGTCGAAAGGGGCGCCCACGCCGCCAGGCCCGCCCGCCGCCGCCCCCGCCGCGCCCCCGCCCTCGCGCTCGTCCTCCTCGCGCCCCGCCCGCAGCTCCTCCAGCAGCAGCGGCGCCGGCCCCGCCCCCGCCTCCCCGGCGTCGGGTCCCCGGCCGGAGACAGCGCCGCCGCCGCCGCCGGGAGGGGCCCCGTCGCCCGTCAGCAGGGCGACCACGCACCGCACGGCGTCGGGCCGGCGCCGCAGGTGCTCGCGCACGGGCGCGACCACGGCGCGCGCCAGCGCGCCGGACGGGTCGACCTCCGCGAGCGCGCGGATGGCCGCCACGTACGTGTGCAGCACGTCGGGCGTCAGGGCGCCCGCGTGCAGCAGGCGGGCGCGCAGCTGCGCGCGCACGGCGCCGGCGAAAGCGGGCGCCAGGGAGGTGTGGCGCAGGCAGGCGGCGGCGTCGGCGACCGCCGGGCGGCTCGAGGGGAAGTCGACGACGGCGTCAAAAAACTCGCGCGTGCGGAGGGCGCCGAGCGTCTCGAGGGCCAGGTAGGCGAGGCGGAGGCGCCACTCGCGCAGGCGGGGGGCGACCACGGCGGCGGTCAGAACACACACAGGTCTTGCTGGCGCTGCGGTGGTGGGGGCCGTTGGTGTCTCGCCGCCGGGCGGGCCGTCGCCGCCGCCGTCGCCGCCGCCGCCGCCGCCGCCGCCCGAGCCTCGCTCCGCCGCCGCCGCCGCCTCGGCCTCGCCCCCGGCCTCCGCCAGAAGCACCAGGCGCAGCAGCTCGAACGGCGCCCCGCGCAGCGCCATGCGCCGCGCCCCGGGCAGGGCGCGCCTCTCGAACACGCCCGAGGCGCGGGCGGCGACGGCCTCGGCCACGTGCAGCCGGGCGGCGGCCGCCGCCGCCTCCTCGTGCAGGGCGGTCAGGGCCAGCGCGCCGAGCGCGCGCGCGCACCGCTCGGGGCCGCGGCGCCAGCGCGGGCCCAGGGACGCCAGGGCGCGCGAGGCGGTCCGGCCCGGGGCGCAAAGGCCGACGGGACGGCGCCGCCGCCGCTGCTGAGTGGAATCGCCTCCTTGGCGGTCGTTCGCGTCGCGGCCGGAAGGCATGCCTGCGTCCTCGTCGTCGACGCTGCCGATGCCGCCGCCGTCGTCGTCGTCGTCGTCGTCGTCGTCGTCGTCGTCGTCGTCGTCGTCGTCGTCGTCCATTTCTTCCTCTCCGCTCCCCCGCCCCTCCTCCTCCTCGGCTTCGGCCATCGCGCGCGCCAGCTCGCGCACCTTGGCCGTGTAGTAGCGGTGCAGCAGGGAGGCCAGGCTCACGGGCGCGCCCGCGGCCAGCAGCGCCGAGCAGAGCGCCCGGTGGCGGCCCGGCAGCGCGGCGACGGCAGAGACGGCGGCGGCCAGCTCGGGCGGCAGGCTCTCTCTCTTTGGGCGTCGCTGCTGCTGGGCCGCCTCGTCCTCGTCGTGCGCCAGGTCGCGGTCGCCGTCCTGCTGCTGCTGCTGCTGCTGCTGCTGCTGCTGCTGCTGCTGCTGCTGCTGCTGCGGCTGCTGCGCCCACCACGGCAAAACAGGCGGAGGGGGGGGAGGCTTGCCGGGGGCGGCCGCCGTGGCCCACGGCGGCGACGCGGACGCCGCCGCGGCCGTCGCCACCAGCAGCCGGCGTGCCAGCGCCGCGACGCGCGTCCGCTGCGACAGCACCGCCCCGGCGAGGTCCTCGAGCGCCGCGCACAGGGCCTGCTCCACGTCCTCGTCTTGCTCCGGCTGCTGTTGTTGTCGCCGCTGCCGCTCCTGCTGCTGCTGTCGCCGCCGCCCCCCCCCCGCCTCTCCTAGAGCCGCCTCGACCGCCGCCAGCCGCGACCAGAAGCGCGGCACGTGCGCCTGGCGCAGCTCGCGCTCGGCCTCGGCGAGCTCCTGGTCGGCGGCGAGCGCGGACCCGCCCACGGCCGCGATCGCCAGGGCCTGGGCATCGGAGAGGGTGGCGGGGGCATTTGCGTTGCCGGCGGCGGCGGCGGCGGCGGCGCTGGCGCGATAGGACGACCAAGCGGCGTCGGCGGCGGCGACCTGCTCCGCTCTCAGCCGGTGCTGCTGATCCTGCTGGTGGGCCTGTTCGTCACCGCCTCTCGCCTCGCGAGCCTGCGGCGGCTGGCCTGGACCGCGCACCTCGCACGCGGCCATTCTTTGCGGACGCTGTCGAGAGGGTCTTTCTGCCGATGAGTGCGTCGTTGCTCTCTGCTCTCGCGCGCACCGCCGCCGGTTGATGCGCGTGCAGCCGTTTACCGGCTGATCGTCATCTCTCTGTCATTCGAGTGTGCAGCCAACGTTGGTCGTCCCCTCGCTTCAAGGGGCCCAAACGACGACGAGAACGACGAGTCGGTAGAAGGCGCCGTTGCCCGGCTGCGCCGCCGATCCTCTCGGGGGCGGCCGCGCGCCGTCGCTCGTCTCTCAAAACGCGCCTGCCCCAGCCACCGAACTGTCTCCTTCTCCCTTCCGACAACACACACGTGTTATTGGCCGCTCCCGCGCCCAATCGACCGCACCACCCCTGTTCGTCATTCGACTCGATCGGCGATTGACGAAAAACCAGAACAGCAGAATTCAAAAACGCAAACACCACCGCGGACCCCCCGCCCCAGGGGTTCGAGCGCCCTTGAAGCGCGATAAGCTTTGCATCGCACGCGCCGCCCGCCGCCTTGAACCGCGCGTGGATCCAGCGCGCGCGACTCTCAACGCCGCCAAGGGCACGAGACAATTCAAAAAAAACCCATCGCTACGATCGCTTTCAACATGAGCGACAGCGACATCTCCGCCACTTCGCTGGCCGCCTGGATCATGTTTGGCGGGTCCATCAGCCAGAAGAAGGCGGCCAAGGGCAAGGTCGAGCGCTCGTTCGTCGGCCCTGACGGTGAGAGAATTCTTGATATTTTTTTTCTCTCTCTCTCTGTCTCTCTTTGAATTCTCTCTCTCTTCGCCAAAAAGCTCATTTCTTCTCCGCCCCGCCCACGCATCCACCGAACCAACCCCAAACACAGGCGACGTCTTCAAGAACGTCAAGGACGCGCTCACGTTCATGGACAAGGCCAAGGCCTCCGGCGGTGCGTCCACCATTTTCGTTTTTCCAGAGGGGGGGGACGCGCGCGCGCTCGTCGGTACCGGCCCGCCGACGGCAGAAGAGGGCGACCGCCCTCGCCGCCGTTGGCTTCTCCCTAATAGGAGCGCCCCTCTCCTTCTCTCTCTCTTGAGCGCGTTACCGTTCCGCCGCGCGCTCGTGCCGATCGCCCCTCTCCACAAACATCGCCGCGCGCGCCACGCGCACGCATGCACGCAAACACAACACAACGACCGAGCGCAAAACAAACAAACAGAAAACTGATTCAAAAACCCACCACCTTGCCCTCTCTCCCGCCGCCGGACGTCGAGCCTCGCCGCCGCCGGCGTTCCCTCAAAAAAACAACAACCCAACCCAAACCCCCTACGCAACCAGGCCGCAAGCGCTCGCCCAGCCCCACCCCGGACGTCCAGATGGCGGGCGACGACGACGACAAGAACAAGCGCCCGGCCAGCACCAGCGCCGCCGCCAAGAAGCCGCCCGCCAGCGGCAGCAAAAAGGCCAAGACCGACGCCGCGGCCGCCGCTGCCGCCGCCGCCTCGGCCGCCGAGCCCGCGCCCAAGCCCGACGCCGACGCCGACGCCGAGGCCCCCGCCTCGGCCTCGCGCGCCCTCGCCGTCGGCTCCGGCCGCCGCGCCGCCCAGGGCATCGACTTCAAGCGCGAGGGCGCCGACAAGGGCGCCGGCCGCGCGCGCAAGGGCGACATGGTTGCCCCCGCGAAAGATATCGAGGAGGCGGCGGACGAGGCCGCCGCGCTCGCCGACACGGCCGGCGCCGCCGCCGCGCCGCAGGGCCTGCGCGCCCGCCGCCTGCTCAACTTTTGCGTGGTGGACGGCACGGGCAGCCCGCAGCCGCTCGACCGCCTGGACGTGCTGCTGCTGCAGAAGCAGCGGCAGCAGGCGCCCGCCGCCGCCGCCGCCGCTCCCTCGGCCGGCAAGGGCAAAAAGGCCGCCTCTGCCGCCGCCGCCGCCGCCGCCGCCCTCCCCGCCCAGCCAGCCCCCGAGGACGAGCTCTACCTGACGGGCGAGGTCTACCCGCTCGTCGAGCTCGCCACGCGCGTCGCCGACCGCGAGGCCGCGCGCCGCGTGTCGTCGCCGATCGGCCCGCTGACGGGGTGGTCGCTGGAGCTGCCCAAGGCCTCGGCCGGCTCGTCCGACGGCGCCTCCGCCGGCTGGCGCCTCGTCGCCCACACGGCCCAGGCCCGCTACGCCCTGTCCCGGCCCGCGGCGCCCTACAAGCGCCTGCACGCCTCGCTCGAGGAGCAGGCGGCGCTGGCCGCCGACGTCGCCGCCGCGCTCGACGCGTCGCCACCCGCCTCGCTGGACGAGGTGGTGGCCCGCCTCGCGCGCGCCAAGGCCGGCCGGGCGCTCGGCTACGGCACCGCGCGCCAGGCCCTGCTGCTGAACGGCCGCTTCGTGCTGCGGCGCCTGGCGGCCGAGGCCCGGCGCCGCGACCCGGCGGCCGTCGAGGCGCGGCGCGAGGCGGCGGCGCGGCTCGAGGCGGCGCTCGACAAGGGCAAGGGCAAGGCGGCGGCGCAGACGGTCGCCGCCCAGAAGGCCGCCCTGCCCGTGGGGCTGGAGGCCTGCCCCTTCGTGTCGGGCCTGGAGGCCGAGCTGGCCAAAGGGCCCGTGCCCGTCGGCGCCGCCAGCGCGCCCGGCGCGCTCCGCATCGGCGGCGGCAAGGACGGCGAGGACGGCGAGAACGCGCCGCCCGCGCCGCCCGCGCCGCCCGCCGACGCGCAGACCGCCGCCGACGAGGAACTCGCCCGGCGCCTGCAGGCCAAGATGGACGCCGAGGCCCCCAAGGGCGCGGCCGGGCGCAAGGGCCGCGCGGGCGCCGAGGGCGCGGCGGGCGGCGGCGGCGAGGCCTACGTCCGCATCTCGGAGGAGGAGATCGCCGACGACTACCCCATGCCCAAGCAGTACAAGAAGGAGGAGGACGAGGCCGACGAGCTCGCCCTCTTCTGGGACGAGGAGCTCGCCGAGCTCGGAGACCCGGACGCCCTGCCGCGCCGCGTGCTGACCGATTTCTCTTTCTACAACAACGACGGCTTCTACGCGTCGCTCGAGATGCTGCCGATGTGGTCGGGCGTCGACCCGGACGTCGAGCTGTACGCGTCGGGCGTGGTGCGCGACGACGACGGCGGGTGGGGCAGCGCGGCGCACGAGGCGCTGCCCTCGGCGGCAGCAGACGCGGCCGGTGCCGGCGGCAGCGGCGGCAGCGGCGGCAGCGGCGGCGCGGGCGGCTCGGCCGGCGCCGGCGGGTCCTCCGGCGGCGCGGGCGGCTCGTCCGGCGGCGCCGGCGGCTCGTCCGGCGGCGCCGGCGGCTCGTCCGGCGGCGCCGGCGCCGCCGACGCCCCGGCCGCCGCCACGGCCGCGGCCACGGCCGCCGACGTCGCGGGCGGCGTGCGCGCCTGCTTGTCGCAGGTGCGCGAGTGGGTCGTCGAGTTCTCCGCCGACGCCCTCTTCATCAGCGTGCGCACGGACGCCGGGTGGTACCGCCTCGACAAGCCGGCCGCCGGCTACGCCCCCTGGTTCGGCGTCCCTCTCAAGGGCGCCCGCCTGGCGGTGCAGCTGATCGGAATGCTCGCCGAGGAGCCGCGCGCCAGCCGCCTCTCCTTCGGCGAGGTCGTGCGCCGCCTCGCCGACCAAGCCGCCGACTCGCCCACTTTTGTGAGCCGCAAGGCCGAGCGCGTCGAGCGCTACGTCGTGGTGCACGGGCAGATCCTGCTCAACCAGATCAAGTTCTTCCCGAAAAAAGAGGTGCAGCGCGCGCCCTTCGTTGCCGCGCTGCGCGAGCGCATGGCCCTGCGGCGCCACCACAAGCTCTACTACGTCAAGGGCGGCCGCTTCCGCGCGGCCGCCGCCCGCCCGACGGGCGCCGGGGTCAACCGCAACCCCATGAAGGACCGGGCGTCGGCGCGCTCGGCGCCGATGCCGGCCACGGCCACGCGCATGGTCAAGTCGATCTGGGAGAACTACTTTGAGCAGCTGCACGAGTCGGGCGCCGTGACGCTCGGCGGCAAGGGCGGCGGCAAGGCCGAGGAGGAGGGCGGCGTCAAGGACGAGGCGGCGGCGGAGGGCGCCGCCGCGGCCGCCGCTGCCGCGGCGGCGGCCAAGGCGGCCGCCGCCGCCGAGGCGGGCGAGGAGGAGGAGGAGGAGGAGCGCAGCAGCGAGGAGGAGGACGCGGAGGAGACGGCGCTGGCTGGCAAGGGCGCCAACGGCAAGAAGGCCGCCGCCGTCTCGGCCGCGGCGGCGAAAAAGCCCGCCGCCGCGACCGCCGCCGCCAAAAAGGCGGCGGCGGCGGCCAGCGCCGCCGCCGCCAAGGTCTCGTGGGTCGGCAAGCCCACGGGCCAGGTCGACGGCGGCGCCGAGCTCGGCGGCCGCACCCTCTACGCCGCGGCCAAGGTCGGCGCCGTCACCGTCAAGGTCGGCGACGTGGTCGTGCTGCCGTTCGACCAGGACGACGCCGGCGCCGACGGCGACGACGAGGCCGCCGGCGACGACGAGGCCGCCGCGCCGCCGCCGCCTGCGCTCGGCCTGGTGCAGGCCCTCTTCCTGCCGCGCGGCGCCGCCGGCACGCCCGTGCCCTCGGCGCAGGTGCGCCTCGTCGTGCGCGGCGAACTGACGGTCCTGGGCGACGCCGCGGGCGCGGGAGAGCTCTTCGTCACGGACGCGTACGAGGAGCTGCCGCTGCCCTCGCTCGCCGAGGCGCCCGGCGCCGCCGCGCGCGGCGGCGCGTCCGTCGTGCGCGCGCGCCGCCTCGCCCGCAGCTGGGACTATGGCGAGCGCCTCGCGCACTTCGAGGCCGACCTTGCGCACCGCGCCGCGTGGGCCGAGGAGCTGGCCAAGCCCGCGGGGGAGGCCGACCCGGCCTACTTCTACCGCCACCTATACCTGCCGGACGTCGGCATGTTCCGCGCGCTGCCGGCCGACCTGGGCCTGGGCAAGTGGGTGCCGCCGGCCGAGGCGCCCGTCGCGCTGGCGATCCTGCCGGCAGCGGGCGCCGATGCCGGCAGCGACGCCGCCGACGACGCCGACGCCGACGGCTTTGTCAAGGACGGCGTGGCCTACCGCCCGGGCGACGCCCTGTACCTGGCCGCCGGCGTGCTGCGCCCCACCCCCGCCGCCGAGCGCGAGCTCGCCGCCTACAGCGCCAAGACCCCCTCCTACGCCAACAAGGGCGGCGCGCACAAGGGCTCGGCCGCCGGCCTGGCCGCCTTCGGCGTCGCCACGCTCATCGCCGTCGCCGAGCGCAGCCGCGCGCCCGGCAGCCGCGCCGCGGCGGTCCCCCGCCGCCTGACCGTGCGGCGCTTCTACCGCCCCGAGGACCTCGGCCGCGACGCGGCCTACGCCGCGGGGTCGCCGTGGGAGCTCTACTGGGCGGACGAGGAGCTGGAGCTGGAGCCCGCCGACGTCGTCGGCCGCTGCGCCGTGCTGCCCTCCGGCGCGCCCCTCTCGCGCGCCGCCGTCGCGCTCGACCCCGAAGGTGCGGGCCCCCTGGTGCACCTGGACGCCTTCCGGGTGGTGGGCTCGTACGCGCCCGCGGGCTCGGCCGGCAAGGCCGCGCCCGCGAGCGCGGCCAAGAAGGGAGGGGCCAAGGGCAAAAAGGCGGCGGCTGCGGCCGCGGCGGCCGCCGAGGCCGACGCCGCCGCGGACGAGGCCGACGCCGCCGGCCCCTCGGCCGGCGTCGTCGCCGCCGACGGCGGCAAGGTCGGCCCCCCGCCCCCCGAGTACGCCCCCCTCGACAGCGACGGCGCCTCGCCCATGGACGAGGACGACGAGGCCTCCGCCGCCGCCGCGCCCCCGCCCGCCCGCAAGCGCGCGCTCGCCGAGGGCCCCGAGTTCGCGCCCGACCCGCTCGCCCTCCGCTCCATGGACATCTTCGCCGGCTGCGGCGGCCTGAGCGAGGGCATGCACCAGGCCCGCGCCTGCGACACCCGCTGGGCCATCGAGTACGAGAAGCCCGCGGCCGACGCCTTCGCCCTCAACAACCCGCACGCCGAGGTCTTCCCCAGCAACTGCAACGTCATCCTGCGCGCCGCCATGGACAAGGCGGGACTGGGGGCGGACTGCGACGCGTGCGACGAGGCCGTGGCCCAGGCCCGCGACATGCCGGCGGACCGGGTCGCCGCGCTCCCCGCGCCGGGCGAGGTCGATTTTATCATGGGGGGCCCGCCCTGCCAGGGCTACTCGGGCATGAACCGGTTCAACAAGAGCAACTGGTCGACCGTCCAGTGCAGCATGGTCATGGCCTTCTTGTCGTACGCCGACTTTTACCGCCCCCGCTACTTTTTGCTGGAGAACGTGCGCAACTTTGTCTCGCACAACAAGAGCTTCACGTTCCGCATGTGCCTGCGCGCCTTGCTGGATATGGGCTACCAGGTGCGCTTCGGCGTCCTGAACGCCGGCAACTACGGCGTCCCGCAGAGCCGCAAGCGCTCGTTCATCTGGGCCGCGGCGCCGACGGAGCGGCTGCCGGCGTGGCCCCGGCCCACGCACGTGTTCCGCAGCCCGCAGCTGGTGATCAACCTGCCCGGCGGCGTGCGGTACCGCGCCGTGCCGGAGCTGCCGGGCGCGCCGCTGCGGACCGTGACGGTCCGCGACGCCATCGGAGACCTTCCCCCCGTGGAGAACGGCGAGGCGCGCGACGCCCGCGCCTACGGCCCGCCCGCGGTCTCGGCGTTCCAGCGGCGCATCCGCGGCGCGCAGGGCGTGCTCAAGGACCACATCTGCAAGGAGATGAACCCGCTCAACCTCGAGCGCTGCCGCTGCATCCCCGCGGGCGTGCCGGGAGCGGACTGGCGCGAGCTGCAGCGCGTGGTCGCCGAGGACCCGGCGCGCGAGCGGCACCTGGGCCAGGCCCTAGTGCCCTGGTGCCTGCCCAACACGGCCGACCGCCACAACGGCTGGCGCGGCCTGTACGGGCGCCTCGACCCGCACGGCCACTTTCCCACGTCGACCACGGACCCGCAGCCCATGGGCAAGGTGGGCCAGGTGCTGCACCCGTCGCAGCACCGCATCGTCAGCGTGCGCGAGTGCGCGCGCTCGCAGGGCTTCCCCGACTGGTTCGCGTTCAGCGGCAACGTGCACAGCCGCCACCGGCAGGTGGGCAACGCCGTGCCCCCCCCGCTGGCGGCGGCGCTGGGGTGCGAGCTGCGGGACGCGCTCGAGGCGACGGCGCGGGCGGCGCGCGCGGCCGAGGCCGAGGGCAGCGAGTGAGTGAGGGGAGAAAAAGGGCGCTGGCGGCGGCGGCGGCGGCGGCGTTTTCTTTTTTTCCAGAGGCGGGCGCGGGCGCGTTTTTTTTTTTTGCGCGGCGGCGGCTTTTGTTTGGCTCCTGATCGCGCGCTCTGGCCCCTCCCCTTTGTTTCGGCCGGGCTCGGCGGCGCCTGATCCCGCTCCCTGTTCCCCCAAGACCACGCAACCCCCCCCTCCTTCTTTCGGACAGAGGCAAGATTTGGCCCTACTTTTTTTCCGTTTGACGGCTCGCGGTCCCGCCCCCCCCTTTCTCTGCGCGCCTTTTGGAAAACAACGGCTCGCTCGCGCACAAGAGAGTTCCAGACAGATCACGAGCGACCGCCGCGCACTGCGCACCCACATGGAAGGGAACGATTCGACATTTTTTCAGACGACTACGTGTTACGCCATTCGGAGAGGAAGAGAGAGAAGAAAGAAGAGAGCGCGTGCGGCCTTCCTTATTCCGCGCGCCGGCGAGCGAGGGCGGGCGGCGGCAGTGGCCGGGTCGCTCGTCCCCCCTCGCGGGGCAAGATGCAACCAGATCGTGCCTTTCTCGTCGACATACGACAAGCAAGGTGTCTCGCTCGCACCCGAAATTCCCACCAACACACACGTACGCGCGCGCGCGCACACACTCAAGCAATTCCCCCCCTCGAGCGGACGCGCGCACAAAACTGGTGCCCCCCCTCTCTCTCTCTCGCTCCTTCTTCTTCGTCTCACTCGACCCGCCACGATGAGCGGGGAGGGCGGAGGCGGCAGGCGCGGCGGCAGGCGCGGCATCTCCCTGCTCGTGCGCAACCTGCCCCACAACGCCCGGTTAGTTTTGCGGACGACTCGAGACGCAAAAAGGGCTTCTTGCCGCCGCCGCCGCCGCCGCCGCGCGCCGCCGGTGTTTTCCGCCGCCGCCGCCGCCGTTCGCTCGCTCACGCCCTCGCCCCCCCCCGCCCCTTGCCCCCGCTGAAAAAATAACCCAACCAAAACAAACAAACAGCGCCGACGACATCTCCCGCCGCTTCAACGAGTTCGGCCCCCTCTCCGACATCTATCTCCCCGTCGACTTCAAGACCAAGCGCCCGCGCGGCTTCTGCTTTGTGGAGTTTGACCGGGCGGAGGACGCCGAGCGGGCCGTGCGCCACGCGGACGGGGAGGACTTTGGCGGGCGGCGCATCGAGGTGGTGTACGCCAAGGCCGACCGCAAGACGCCGCAGGACTACGGGGTCAACGTCGCCTCGGGGCGGGGGCGAGGCGGGCGCGGCGGGCGGTCGCGCTCGCGGTCGCGCTCGCGGTCGCGCTCGCGCAGCCGGGGGCGCGGGCGCGGCGGCGGCGGGCGCGGCTACGGCGACGACTACGACCGGCGGGCGCGCAGCCCCCGCCGCAGCCGCAGCCGCAGCCGCAGCCGCAGCCCGCGCCGCAGCCGCAGCCCCCGCGGCGGCGGGCGCGGGCGCAGCCGCAGCCGCGACCGCCACGGCGGGCCGCCGCGCGGCGGCGGCCGCCGCGACAGCCCGGTTTACAGCGGCGGCGGCGGCGGCGGTGGCCGGCGCCCGTCGAGCCGCACTCCGCCGCGCCGCCGCGACGACCCCGACGGGGAGCGGCGGCGCGGGCGCAGCGGCGGCGGCGACCGCGAGCGCGAGCGCGGGGGCGCCGGCTGGGGGTCGGGCCGCTCGCCGCCGCGCCGGCGGAGCCTTGAAGAAGGGGGCGAGGGCGGCGCCGGCGGGCACGGCTGGGGCGGCGGCGGCGGCGGCGGCGGCGGCGGCCGCGCAGAGGGCAGCAGGGGCCAGCCCCAGCACTCGGGAGGGCGCGGGCGCAACGGCAACGACGGCGGCGACGGCCGGCGCCGCCCGGCGGCGCGCGGCGAGGACGAGGAGGGAGAGGGAGAGGGCGAGGCCGGCGGCTCGCGGCGCGGGCCGCCGGCCGAGGACGACGAGCGCGGCGGGCGGGGGGCGGGCGGGCGTGACGGGGACGACGACGACGAGGCCGGGCCCTACCACGCGGGCGCGTCCGGGCGGTGGCGCGGCGGCTTCGGGCGCGGCGGCGGCAACGGCAGCAGCCCGGGCCCGGCCCCGGCCGACCAGGAGATGCCGCCGGCAGACGAGGGGTGCCGGCGGGAGGAGGAGGAGGAGGCGCCGGCGGCGGCGGCGGGGGCGCCGCCGCCGGCTGAGGAGAACGCGGGCTTCGTCGTCGCGGCCGCAGGCGGGGCTAGCGAGGGCGCGGCGGCGGCCGAGGCGGCGGCGGCGGCGGCGGCGGCGGAGGCGGAGGCGGCGCTGGCCGCGTCAGACGAGGCTTAGATACTCGTGGCTCTGCGCGCTCCCGCCGCAGAAGAGGAGTGGGGAGACACGAAACGAGGGCGAGGGCGAGGGCGAGGGCGAGGGCGAGGGCGGGGGCGGGGGCGGGGGCGGGGGCGGGGGCGGGAGACGCGCGCGCGCGCGCGCCAGTTGCCGGCGGCGCTCGTGCGGCGCGCGTCGGAGTCACGCGCGTCTCTTCCAGCGAATACGTAGGTCCCCCAATCGCGCGTCGTTGTGGCAGATACACATCGCTCTCCTCACCTGCAATCCTGCCATCTCGGCGTCTCCTCGGTCACACACAAACAAAGAGGCGAATCAAAAAGAAGAGTTTGTGGCTCACAGAAGAACTCAAAAAAACGATCGCCCCAGACCCCCGCTCCTCTGCTGGTCCATGGGAACCCTGCGTCCGGCTGGTGGTGGACGAGGCGCCACCTGTCACGTGACCCCGCCCATTGGCAGGTCGGCTTGAGAGGCAGCGTGCAGCGTGCAGCTTGAATCGCATCGATCGCATCGCATCGCCACACGCAGGAACGGGCTTTCTCTCCCGCGCTGCCCCCCCTCTTCTCCATCGACCCCATCGATCGCAGCTCGTCATAAACCTGCAGACGGAACGAATTCGGGAAGCAATCCGCTGGCCCAAAAGCCGCGGGCAGCTCATTGCCCGTCGGCGGCGGCGGCGGCGCAGACGCGAAGGGCCGCTGAGCGCTCTCCCGCGCGCGCGCGCGTGCGCGCAGCCCCTGCTTCTTCGCCCCTACTAGCCCTCCTCTTCTCCTCCTCCCGCGCGCGCAAAAGATGTCGGGACCTACTTCGCCCGTCTACATGAGGCGCGCCGCCACCGTCGTCTCCTTCCAGCAGCTCCAGGAGGAGGACGAGGCGCCAGCGGCGGTGGCTGTCGCCGCCGCCGCCGCCGCCGCCGCCGCCGCTCCGCCGCCGCCGTCAGAATTTGTCGGCCCCGACGGAGCGCTGCTGCCGGACGCGGCCGTGGCGCACATTGCCGGCACGCGGCTGCCGCGTTACCTCTTCTCGGCGGCGCGCATGACGGGCGGGCTGCCGCGGCCGCCGTCGGTCGACCTGCAGGAGGCGGCGGCGGCGGCCGGGCGGGCGGTCGCGGCGGCGGCGGCGGCGGGCGCCACGACGACGGCGGCGACGGGCGGCGGCGCAGACGGCCCCTTGCCTCCGCCTCTGGTCCCGATGTCCAGCGGCGGCGGCGGCTCCATCCTCACCCTCAGAGTTGCGGGCGGCGGCGGCGGCGGCAGCAGCGCCGCCGGCCGCAGCGGCAGCACCAGCGACGACGGCGAGCCCACGAGCAGCGGCAACGGCGGCGCCTCGCCCCGCGGCGGCGGCGGCGGCGGCGGCGGCGACCGCAACGCGGCCGAGGCTCTCGGCGCCGTCGCGCAGCGCAGCCTCCTCGACGTCGCCCTGCTCGCCCTGTGGGACGAGCGCGCCGAGCGCGGCCTCTTCCGCTACGACGTGACGGCCTGCCCCACCCGCGTGCTCCCGGGGGTCTGGGGCTTCGTCGCGCAGCTCAACGAGGGCCGCGCCAACCTCAAGCGCCCGACCGAGTTCCGCGTCGACGCCGTGGTGCAGCCCTTCGACGGCGCCAAGTTCAACTTCAAGAAGGCCTACGCCCGCGAGGTCCTCTTTGCGTTCGAGCCGCGGCCGGGCGGGGACCACGCGCGCCCGCTCCCCGGCAACCCGCTCGGCGCCGGCGGGCGCGCCCCCGGCGTGCCGCCGCCCGTGCTCCAAGAGTCGGCGCGCGTCGGCCCCTCGCCCCACCTGGTCGTCATCAACGTGTCGCCCATCGACTACGGTCACGTGCTGCTGGTGCCGCGCGCGCTGTGCGACCTGCCGCAGCTCCTGTCGCCCGAGACGCTCCGGCTCGCGCTGCAATTCGCGCAAGAGGCCGCAAACCCTTATTTGCGGGTCGGATTCAACTCTCTCGGCGCCTACGCGACGATCAACCACCTGCACTTCCAGGCCTACTACCTGGCGGCGACGATGCCCTACGAGCGCGCGCCCACCACCTTGCTGCCGCGCAGGCAGCAGCCGCGCAGCAGCGTCACCAACGGCGGCGTCGGCGGCGCCGTGGCGGCGGCCGCCGCCGCGCTGGCGGGCCTCGCGACGGCGGCGGGCGGCGCGGGCGGCAGCGGCACGGGCGCGGGCGGCGGCGCGGGCGCGGGCCTGCCGCCGCTGCCCCCGGCCCCGCCGCGCCTGCTGTCGCGCGCCGAGGCCCTCGTCGGCGCGCCCGTGGCCGGCGTGCGCCTCTCGCGCACGTCGGACTACCCCGTCCGCGGCTTCGTCGCAGAGGGCGGCACGCTGGCCGCCCGCGCCGCGGTGGTCGGCGCCGCCGCGCTCGAGCTCCAGCGCCTCAACCGGCCGCACAACGTGCTGGTGAGCGACGCGGGCGGCCGCGTGTTCCTGTTCCCGCAGCGGTACGCCGAGCGGCAGGCGCGCGGGGAGGTCGAGGCGGAGCTGCTGGACACGGGGGTCAATCCCGCGGCCTTTGAGATCGCGGGGCACATGGTTATGAAGCGGCGCGAGGACTACGACGGCCTGTCGCAGGAGCTGGCGTGGCGGCTGCTGGACGCCATCAGCCTGACGGAGGGGGACTTCCTGGCCCTGGCGGAGCGGCTGTTTGGCGGCGGGGGGTGCCCGCCGCCGGGCGCGGCGGCGGGCGCGGGAGCGTCGAGCGGCGGGGCGGCGCCGCCCGCCTCCTCGTCGCTGTCGCCGCCGCTGCCGTTGCTCCCCGCGCTCCTGGGCACCTCGCCCTCGTCGTCGTGGGGCCGGCCGCCGCTGCGACCCAACAGCGGCGGCGGAGGGGGCGGGGCCGCGTGAGCAAACACGAAAAGAAGAAACACGGCGATCTGTCCTTTTGCATTTTTCTTTTCTTTTTTGTGGCTCTCGCCGTCGCCGTCTCCTTTGCCTCGGCGGCGCGGGGAGGGGCGGGGGACACCGGACGGCGCGCCCGCGCTTTTGCCCGCCTCTCTCCCGGCCTCCGCCCTTGTCCTTTTTTTGTCGCCCCCTCGAACCGACGCCCGTCTGGAGCTCTCTATGACTCGGCCCTGTCCTCCTCCGATCATCAACCTTCCTCTGTAAAACCGCCCCTTTTTGAGATGCGGCGGCGGCGGCCCGTTTCGTAAAAATTGATTGATGGGTAACCCTTGGTAGGAGCACGCGCGATCCTTTCAGCGGCGCTCCTGTTGCTGCTGCCCCGCGATCATCGAGGGCGTCGCGCTCCCGCGCGAGGGGTCGGCGTCGGCAAACATCGAAGGCACCGCCGCCGCCGCGCCGCCGCCCGCGCCGCCACCCGCGCCGCCCGCCGCGCCCGCGCCGCCCGCCTGCAGCCGCCTGCGCCGCTCCAGCTCGGCCGCTGTGGCCAACTGCACGAACGCCTCGGCGTCGCGTAGGGCGTCCAGCGTCGCCTGGACGAAGCGGCGCATCTCCGGCACGCGGTTGGCCTCGGGGAGCAAGTCCGTCTGCAGCAGCCGCCGCTTGTCCAGCCCTAGGACTGTCGGCGCCCACCGGCCGCCGCCGCCGCCGCCGCCGCCGCCCCCCGGCCCCCCGGCCGCGGGCGCGAGCGGCGTCCAGCGCGGCGGCCCGAGCAGGTCGCCCGACAGCTCCACCAGCCGGCCCTCGTCCCCGTGGCGCGAGAGGAACTCGACGTACGCGCGCAGCCACCGGCGCCACTGCCCGGGTTCGCCCATCGCAAGCGCAGAGGCCATCAGGGTCTCGAGGTGCGCGCGCCCGTCCGCCAGCTGCAGCTGGGGCGGGGCGCGCAGGGTCGCGCCGAAGACGTCCTCGGGCGCGCGCACGACGCCGCACTGGAGGGCGGCCAGGTCGGACGCCGGAACCAAAGCGCCGCCGCCGCCGCCGCCGCCGCCGCCGCCGCCGTCGCCGCCGCCCGAGCGGAACGCCGCCGCCGCCGCCGCCGACATGTCTGGCAGCGAAGAGTAGTAAGGGCTCGCGCGGAAGGTGTCGTCCGCGACGCGCAGCCACGCGCGCAGGGGCTGGTGGTAGTAGTGCGCGTGCTGGTTGCCCAGGACCACGAGCGGGGCGCCGGTCGCGCGGCACAGCCGCAGCGCGGCGACGCCGCCCGGCGGCGGCGACCCCTGCGCCTCGAGGCTTCCCCTTGGCGGCGACAGCAGCGGGCCCAGGCTCGTCTCGACCATCAGCAGCGCGCGCTCGACGTCGAACACGCGCAGGCGTGCGTCGGTGGTCAGCACGGCCAGGCGCCAGGCGCCGTCGCCGGCCATCATGGCGGCCTGCGCGCCCAGCGCGAGCGGCGGCAGCGCGCGCCGGCCGCCGCCCGTGTATAAAAGCAGGTCGCCCGAGCGCAGCGCGGCGGCCGCGAACCGCGGGCTGCCCGCCAGCTGGACCACCTGCCCGCGCACGGCGTCCGTCCAGAGGCGCGCCCCGCCGCACACGCACGCGATCTCGGCCGCGGGCGCGCCGCGGTGGTCGCGCCCGGCGTTGCCGGCCTCGAGCGCGAGGGCGGCGGGCGCCGAGCCCGGCGGCAGCGTCGGGTCTGCGCGCGATCCGATGCGCACGGACAGCAGACGCTGGAGGGGCGGGTCGGGGATGACCTGCACGGATCCCGCGACAAAGCCCAAAGGGGCGCCGAAGATGGGGGGGGCGTGGGGGCCGCCGACGAAGGCGCCGCCGACGGGACCCCCTCCCGCGCCGGCAACGAGGCCGCCGCCGCCGCCGGGCTGCTGCTGCTGCGTCGTCGGCAGCAGCATCGGCCGAGGCTGCTGCTGGTGCTGCTGGGGCTGCTGGTGCTGCTGGTGCTGCTGGTGCTGCTGGTAGGGCGGCGGCAGGCCCCCGCCGCCGGCGCCAAAGCCCACGCCGCCCCCGCCGCTGCCGCCGCCCCCGCCTCCTCCGAGCCGCGCCGCCAGCGCCCCCTGCTGCTGCTGAGGCGGCGGCCGCTGCCCGCCCGCCGCCGCCGCCGCCGCCGCCGCCGCGCCGCCCGCCGCCCGCTGCGCCAGCAGCGCGGCGGGGTCCTCCGCCAGCGCCCTGCCCCTCAGCCGCGCGTCCCCGTAGATCGCCTGCAGCATGCGCCGGAACTCGGCGTCCGGCACGGGCCTGCCCAGCTCCCGCCGCGAGAAGCGCACCACGCTGACCGTGCCGTCGTACGAGCAGGTGAAGAGGGTGTATCCGTCGGGCGTCCACGCGGCGTCGAGCACCCCTAGGCGGTGGAACCCCCCGGCCACGAGCAGCGGGCGGGCGCGGGTGGCGCCCCAGACCGTGAACTGCTTGTCGGCGCTGGTGACGGCCACGACGACGGTGGGGGCGCCCGGGTCGCAGGCGACGGCGGCGTCGGAGGCGGGGGCGGGCCGGGGGGCGGCGGCCGGGGCGGCGGGGGCGGCGGCGGCGGCGGCGGCGGCGGCGGCGCTGCTGGCCGGCGGCGCGCCGTCGTCTTCGGTCGAGGCGTCGGCGCCGGCCGTCGCCGCGTGGGCCTTTTTTTCCTTCTCCTTTTTTTCCTTCTCCTTCTTCTGCTTTGCGCCGCCGCCTCCGCCGCCCTCCTCGGGCTCCGTCTCCTCCTCGTCGTGGTCGTTCTCGTCGGCGCCGTTGGCCGCGTTCTCCGTGGCCTCGTCGTCGCCGTCGCCGTCGCCGTCCTCGTCCATGTCGGCAGACGCGTCGCCGCCGCCGCCGCCGCCCGCTCCCTTGCCGCCCCGCCCCGCCTTGGCCGCCGCGCGCTTGCCCGCCGCCGCCGCCGCCGCCGTCGCCGCCGCCGCCGCCGCAACCGAGGGCCGGCCCGGCGTCGCCGCCGCCTGCTGGTCCGACGTGGTCGCCGCGGCCGGCGGCGGCACGTCCGCAGAAGCCGCCGCCTCCCCCTCGGCCTCTGCCGCCGCCGCCGTTGCCGCCGCCGCCGCCGCCGCCGCCTCGCCCCCCTCGCCGCCCTCCTCGCCCTCCTCCTCCTCCTCGCGCGCGTCCCTCCGCACCGCCACCGGCAGGTAGAACAGCCGCGGGTTTGGCCGCACCGCCAGAACGGGGGCGTTGTGCCCCACCAAGCTGTGCACGCCCGGGCCCTCGGCCGCCCACACGTCCCGCTGGAAAAGCGGCGCCGCGTTGCGGCCGACGCGCCGGTCGTAGGCGTTGGCAGCCATCAGATATTGGCCGTCGGGCGTCCACGCGAGCCGCAGGAAAAAGTTGGTCCGCGACGCGGCGGCGAAGGGGCTGGCGATGTGCGCGACCGCCTGCCACGCTCCAGCGGCCGTGCGCCACACGCGCACGCCGTCGTCGCCCTGGGTCGCCAGGTAGCTGCCCATGGGGTCCCAGGCGACGCCCTTGACGAAACCCACGTGCGCGGTGAGCGTGGCGGCGCGCTGCGGGGCCGCGCCGCTCGCGCCTCCGCCGCCGCCTGCGCCGCCGCCGCCGCCTGCGCCGCCGCCGGGCGCGAGCGCCGCCCCGACGTCCCACACGATGACGGTGCCGTCGAGCGACGCCGTGGCCACGTGGCGGTCGTCCGGCGACCACGCGAGGTCGGCGACGTTGTTGCCGTGCCCGCGCAGCGCGAGCACCCCCCTCCAATTTTCGGCGGAGGGTCCCTCGGCCGGCGCGCCGAGCGCGCCGCCGGCCGCGCCGCCGCCCGCGCGCAGCTCGTGCACGAGCGCCACGCGGTCGTCCGAGCCGCTGGCCAGCCAGCGCCCGCCGCGGCTGAAGCGCACGACGTTGACGGGGCCGCTGTGGTCCGAGAGCGTCGCCAGGAGGCGGGGGGCGGCCGCCGCCTCGCCGCCGCCGCCGCCGCTGCGCGCCTCCTCTCGCGGGTCGAGCACGGGCAGCAGGTTCCAAACGCGCACGGCGTTGTCGTTGCCGCAGGTGGCGAGGCGGCCGCCGCCCGGATGGACGTCGACCGCGTAGATGGCGCTGCCTGTTGTTTGTGGGGTCGGTCGGTCTTTCGGGGGGCGGTTGTTTACTGTGAGCGGTTTCCTCGAGCGCAAGCGGCGGCGGCGGCGGCGGCGCGCGCCGCATTCTCTCGCCTGGAGGACGCGCGCGCCAACGCACCTCCGTGCGACACCCATGCGGGCTTGTCCACGATCATCTTGCCCTTATGTGTGGCCCTGTTTCAGTGGTTCACGGGGGGGGGAGGATGGGCAGGATGGGTGACGTCCTCCTCGATCATTCCGCGCGCGAGCCGCGAGCTGTCTTGACAAGATAGTGATGCGATGGAATGGGGCTGGCCCAACCGTTGGCGCGACCACGGCGTGGGTTGTCAAGCGCAGCGGCGAGGGCGCGCTGTCATTTCATTTTTTGAATTGGGATGGGTGGCGAAACGCGGGCCTTTTTGAGACGATTCGAACCGTTGGGAACACAAGCAGGAGGGGAAACAGAGAGTTGACGTAAATCGGGGGCGTTCGTTGCTGTTGATGCCGGACCCACACGCGAGGAGGTGAGTCGACTTTTGGCGCAACGGCGACGCCCGACGCCCGACGCCGGATCGACCGAAGAATACAAAGCGCTCCTCCGTGGACGCCCCGTCATGGAGAAAGAGAGGACAACACACGACCCGCACGACCTCTCAAATAGCATACCGGCGCGCACCACACTCGAATCTGCTTCCGAGCCGAAGGCTGAGCGTACACCAAGTTCCCGACACCCCTCTCCCTCCCCCTCCCCCTTTCGCCACACCCGCCCGCCCTCCAGACAACGCGACCGATCGCGTTCCGATCATCATGGCCGAGCTCATCACCGCCGAGCAGCCGCGCATCAAGTTTGAGTGCGAGCTGGACGCGCAGCAACCCGGGGGCGACGACGGCGACGACGACGACGACGGCGACGGAGACGGCGAAATCGGCGCCTTTTCACCACCAGACACCGTCCTGCTCGCCGGCCTGGCAGACCTGCTCCAAACGGCCGAGCTGGCCGGCCTGACCCCCTTGCTGGGCGACGGGCTGGCCGCGGGCAACTGCGCCTGCCTGCTGTCGGACGGGCGCCTGATGGTGTCGCGCAGCGGCAAGCGCGCGGGGGAGCGCGCGCGTTTCGTCCACGTGGCGTCGTTCGAGCGGCGGCGGTGGCGGTGCGTTTACCGGATTGGAAGCCGTCAACAGCGGCAGGCGCAGCAGCAGCAGCAGCAGCAGCAGCAGCAGCAGCAGCAGCAGCAGCAGCAGCAGCAGCAGCAGGAGCAGCAGCAGCAGCAGCAGCAGCAGCAGCAACAGTATCAGCATCAGCCGCCGCAACAGCAGTATCAGCATCAGCCGCCGCAACAGCAGCAGTCGCAGCAGCAGCAGCAGCAGCAGCAGCAGCAGCAGCAGCAGCATAAACAGCTGCAGCCACAGCAGCAGCGCTTAGCGGCACACACACAGGCGTCGCCAGCCCCGCGCCCGTCGAGCGACACCCCCTTGCTCGCGGCGCTGCTGCTCGGCGTCGTCAAGGCGGACGGCCGCCTGGCGCCCCCGCTCGCCGCCGGCGCCCGCGTGCTCCTCCACGGCCACGCCCTCGCCGAGGAGGGGGGCGCCGGCCTCGGGCTCGCCCGGAGGCTGGGCGCCGCCGTCTCCGAGCGCGAGACCCTGTTCTCGACGCCCGAAGACCTGGCCGAGGTGGAGGCGCTGCTGAAGCGGCACCCGTACGCCTCCGCCGCTTCCAGGGGGGCGAGGCGACCGGGGGCCGGCGCGGGCAGCGCGGGCGGCGGCGGCGCTCGCGAGAGCGGAGGGCCGCCGCCCCCGCCGCCCTCGCTCGTCCTCCCGGCAGCTCCCCCCTCGTCGGCGCTGTACGTCAGGCGCGGGCACGGCTTTTTCCTGCTGGGGGACTCGCTGGACGGGGTCGGAAGGGGGCTGGAGCGCCTGATCGTGGAGCTAAAGACAAGCGGGGCAGCGGCGGCGGGATGAGAGGGAGAGTCAGAGGGGGGCGGCGCGGCCCGGCCGTCGGCGCCGTCGGCGTCGATCGCGACGTCTCCCGTTGACTGGCCCCGCACTCTTTCCCCCTCTTGCACATCACACGCGGGCCCTTTTTATTATTGGAGCGATAAGACATTGGACCCTAGTATCTATCAGCGACGCGCCACGCGCTCTTCTGTGAGAGACCACCGCGATCAGCGGAACGATGCCCCCGGGCGCTCTCCGGGCAGTGTCCCCCGACACCTGAGAGAGAGAGAGCCGACATTGATGGCGTACGAGCTGCACGTGCAGGTGCGTGTCTGCCCGCCATCGGGTCGGACGGACGCGCGCGCGCCCCACCCGAGGGGGAGGGTACTGTCGAAAAGCGCAACCACGGGAGACGAAATCGCCCCGCCCGCGCGCCAAAGCCTGTGCCGCCGCCAACAGCCGTCGCCTGCCGCCTCCTCCTCCCTCCCGCTCCACCGAAACAACCCCGATCAAAAACGTCACACAGATCAAGGGCGTGACCCGCCCGCGCGGCCCCGAGGGCTCCGTCGGGCCCTACGAACTCTTCTGCGCCGCGCGCGCGGGCGCCGCCCGCCACCGCACGCGGCAGGTCTCGACCGCCGCACACGGCGGCGGCGGCGGCGGCGGCGGCGGCCTGCTGGCGGCCGCGCCCGCGCGCTCGGTCCGGTGGGATGAGGAGGTCGTCTTCTCCTCCGGCGAGGTCGCGGCCGCCCGCGGCATCGTCACGTTCGAGGTGTGGGACGCGCGCCTGCTGGCCGACGAGCTGCTCGCCAAGGGGTTCCTGGACCTGTCGATCTGCGAGCCGCCGCCGCCGCCGCCGCCGCCGCCGCGGTCGGCGTCGTCGCCGCCGCCGTCGCCGCGGAGCGCGGCGCCGCCCGCAGAGGGGCTGCTGCTGCGCCCGCCGCCGGGCGCGCGCGAGCAGATCGCCGAGGGCGACGAGGGCGAGGAGGGCGCCGATTCCGACGACGGCGGGCTGAGCGCCGCCGACGCGGCCGCCATCGCGGCCGCGGCGGTCGCGTCGCGCGGCGGCGGCGACGGGCGTCGCGCTGGCAGCTTTGCCGGGGCCGCGTCGTCCCCGGCCGGCGCCCGCCGCCCCGCCAGCGCCGCCTTCTCGGCCTCGTCGTCGTCCTCCCCCTTTGCGGCGGCGTACGCTCCGCCCATGCCCCCGCCGCCCTCTGGCGCCGCCCTTGCGCCCAGTCCTATCGAGCGCCACGTCCTGCCCCTCCTGCCGGCCACGGCCCGGCGCGGCGCCGCCGTCGCCGCCGCGCAGGCCCTGCGCTTGCGCGGCAGGCAGAGCGGCGGCGCCGGCGGCGAGGATGGCGCGCCGGCCGCCCAGCCCCTGATGCGGCGGCAGCTCACGCGCAGCTCCGCGAGCCTGGGCTGCTCCAAGCACCTCGTGTCGCGCGGCGACCTGCACATCGAGATCTGGTGGGTGCCCGAGTCCCAGGCGCTGGCGGGCGGCGGCGGCGCCTCGCTGCCGCCCCGCGTCGTCTCGTTCGTGCCTCCGCCCCGCGCCCGCCGCGCGCTGCCGAGCGTCGCTCACGCGCCCGGCGCCACCCTCTACGAGGAGCCCTGCGTCGCGTTCGTGCGCCTGTCGATCTCGGCCGCGAGCCTGGGCATCGCGGGCGCCCTGGCCACCCCCAAGGAGGCGGTCGCGCGGATCAGGGAGATGACGCTCGGCGGCGAGAGGGGCCGCCGCGAGCTCGACAGCGCGCTCGCGGAGCAGCGGCGGCGGCGGCGGCGGCTGCGGCGCGCATTTCCGGGCGTGGCGCTGGGCAACGTGGGCGGGGGCGCGGCCGGGGACGTCGCGCGAGAGGGAGAGGATGAAGGCGACGACGAGGACGACGAGGACGAGGACGAGGACGAGGACGGCGACGACGACGAGAGCGACGACGACGGCCTCGGGACGCTGGCCTCGCGCGACAAGGGCGCGACGACGGCGCGGTCCCCCTCGTCGCTCCCGGCGTCCTTCTCGGCGGCCGCCGTCGCGGACGGCAGCGGAACCGGCGCCAGCGGCAGCGGCTTCCAGCGCGCCGCCAGCCTGCTGCGGCGCCTGGGCAGCGGCGGCGGCGGGAGCGCGCGCAGCCGCAGCGGCACTTTGCGCGCCAAGACCTCGGGCGGCAGCGGCGGAGGCGGCGGCGGCGGCGGCGGCGGCAGCTTTGGCGCGGCCCACGAGAGCGCCGCCGCCGCCGCCGCCGCCGCCGCTGTCGAGGGCGAGGCGCGGGCGCGGCGCGCAGAGGCCGACGCGGCGTTTATGCGCTTCGTCACGACGCCCGAGGCCCTGGCCGCGGGCGGCGACGACGTGGGCCTGGCCGCGGCGGCCGCGCGCCCGGCGCTCCGCAACGCCCCCGCCGCCTCGGACGAGGGGCCCGGCGGCGGCGGCGGCGGACGGGGCGGCGGCGGCGGCGGCGGCGGCGGCGCCCGCCGCGGGAGCGACGCCTCTGATAAGGGCGCAGGCAAGCGCGTCGCGCCCGCTCCCCCGCCCCTCTACGTGGCCGTGCGCGTGACCCTCGGCCTCCCCGGCGCGGGCCCCGCGGTCCCGGCGCCGCCCGCCTCGGACGCTGGGGCGGGCGCCGACGCCGACCCCCTGGCCGACGCCGCGACTCCGGCCGCCGCTTCCGCCGCCGCCGCCCCGAGCCACCACGCCGCGCGGGGCGAGGTGCGCGTCCTCCGGCCGGTGCCCGTCTCGCCGCTCGACGGGTCCGCCGCCCTTCGGCAACACGCGGTGTTTGCCGTCACGCGCCCCTTGGCCGACAGAATGGTCACGTTCGAGCTCTCCTTGCACCGCGGCGGGCGCGGGCCCGCTCTCCTGTCCCTGTGCTTCCAGCAGCCGCTCGTGTCGCTGCTGCGCAAGTCGCCGCCCGCGCCCGTCTCGTACGCGGCCTGGCTCGCGCTCCGGCACAACGCGTCCTTTTCGCCGGCGCCGCCGCCGCCTTCGTCCGCCGTCAACGGCGGCGCCTCGTCGTCGTCGTGTCCGCCCTCCTCGCTCCGCGTGCCGCTGCCCGGCCTGCCCGACGCCGGGGTCGAGCTGGTCGCATCCATCGCCGACGTGGACCTGCGCGCGGGAATGTACGGCGTGCGCGCGCTGCTGGGGCCGCCGATGGAGATGGCCTCGGCGGCGGCGGCAGTAGGGGCAGGCGCGGGGGCGTCGGGGGCGGCGGCGGCGGCAGCGTCGGCGGCGGCGGCGGCGGCGGGGGCGGCTCTGGCCGCCGCTCCTCGTCCGGCGCCCGTCGCGACGGCCGCCGCCGCCGCCGACGGCGCCGCCGCCTCCTTCTTCCCACCCACCTCGGGTGCCCCCGGCGGCAGCGGCGGCGGGGGGCCGGACCATGCCGCCGCCGCCGCGCTCCGCCGCCGCCTGGCCGAGCGCGCCGAGGAGCTGCGCGAGCGCGTGGCGCCGCAGGTCGAGCGCGCCGTCGGCCTGCTGCCGGCGCCCGTCGCGCGCTCGGTGCGCCGGACCTTGGTCGGCCGGCTGTTCCGCGCCCCGCCGCTCGAGGTCGTGCACTTTGGGAGCCTGCGGCTCCCCTCGATGAGCCCCTGGCGGCCGGCGGGCGGCGGCGGCGGCGGCGGCGGCGGCGGCGGCGGCGGCGAGAGCGATGGCGAGGGCGGCGGCGGCGGCTTCGCCGGCGGCGGCCGGAGGGACAGCCTCGCGGGGTATTACGGCAGCCTGGTGTCGCAGCCCACGGGTGGGGCGGGCCTGGCGGACGGCGCCACGGCGGCGCGGGGCCCGGGCGGCGGCAGCGTGCTTGGCGGCGGCGGCGGCCAGGCAAACGGCGGCGGCCGCGGCGGCGTCATCGGCGGCCTGGGCCTCGCGGCCCTGCGGGCAGACCACTACGAGTCGCACCCTAACCTGGCTGTCTCCGGGTCGCCGGGCGTGGGCCCACTCGCGGTGCTGCACCTGACCATCGTCGACGTGGTGCTCGAGCCGCGAGGCGGGGGCGGGGCGGGCGGCCGGCTGTTTGGCGGCGGCGGCGGCGGCGGCGGCGGCGGGCCGGGCGCGATGGGCGCGGCCGGCGGCGCGAGCATGAGCGGCCGCCTGCAGTCCGACGCGTCGTCCGTCCTGGCCGCGCCCCCGTCCTCGCCCGCCGACCCGCACCAGCTGCAAGGCCCGGCCTTTTCTCTGGACGGCGTCGGCCTGCTCCTGCGCTGCGGGCCGCACTGGCTAGACGCGCAGGCGGCCATCGTGCCTCTGTCTCTGGCCGGCGGGCGGACGGGCGGCGGCGGCACGGGCGGCGGAACAAGCGGCGGCGGCGGCGGCCCCGCAAAAGCCGCCGCCGCCCGACCCCCGCGCCTCCTGACGACCGCCCAGCCCCTGCAGGTGCAGCTGCCCGTCTACTCGCCCCTCGTGGAGTTTGCGCTCGTGCTGCATCGCCGGGGGCACGTGATCGGCCGCCTCGCCTTTCGCGTCACAGGGCTGCTGCCGCTGCTGGCGGCGCCGCGCGCGCGCGCGCTCACGCTCTTCTCCGACCGCGAGGAGCGCCCCGACGCCTCGTCTCCTTCCGGCGGGGGGCGGGGGCGGCGCTCGCGGGCGGGGCGCGTGGCGCTGTGGCTGCACGCGACGCCGGCGTCGGCCTGCGGCGCGCCGGCCGCGGGCGCCTGCGGCCTCTTTGAGAGCGCCGAGGAGCAGCGCCGCCGCCGCACGTCCGCGCTCGGCCGCGCCCTGCGGGCCAAGGACCGCCTCGCGGACCAGGGGATCGCCGGCGCGCGCCTGCTCGCGGCCTATCTGCTGTCGCGCCACCCGCTGGCGATGCACACGTCTTGCGTCCTGGCCGCCGTGCCCCGCGAGGCGCGCGACGACGCCGTGTCGGCCATCTGCCGCCGCTGGCTCACGGCCGCCGCCCGCCCGCCCCTGCCCGCGCCGCTCGTCGCGCAGCTCGCGAGCACGGGGCGCAACCGCGCGAGCATGGCGCGCGTGCGCCGGCACCTGCGCCGCCTCAAGGCGGTCGTCGGGTGGCTGCCGGCCCGCATCGACCCCGTCGGATTCTACCTGTGGCGCCGCCCGCTCCACAACGTCCTGTTTTTGTGGGTGCTCTCGCACGCGTGCCTGCACCCGGGCAAGTGGGTGCTCGCGATCACGGCCGCCGCGTGCGTCTGGATGGGCCGCGTCTTCGTGGCCAACCTGCGCGACGGCGTCATCGGCTTCGAGATGGACGAGGCCGGCGACGGCGCGGGCGTCGGCGTCGGCGCGCCCGGCGCGGCGGGGCCGCCGCTCCGCGAGTCGCGCACGCTCGCGCGCTCGGCCGTCTCGCGGCGGCGCGACGGCGGCGCGGCGTCGGAGATCGCGGGGCGCTGGCGCGCGCCGGACTCGGACGGCGAGGAGGAGGAGGAGCGAGAGCGCGCGCGCGGCGTCGGGGCCGCCGCGCGCGAGGCGGCCGAGCGGATGAGGGGCGCCGCCAAGCGCAGGGCCGCCCGCGTGAGCCAGGCCGTCGCGGCCGCGGGCGACGCCGCGGCCGCGGGTGTCAGCGCCGCCGGCGCGGCAGCGGCCCTCTCGGCGGGCCTGAGCGGCCGCCGCCGCCACAGCGACGACGGCCCGGGCGCCAGCCACCTGCTCTCCCGCTCCCGCGGCTCCGGCGGCGGCGGGTTCGGCGGCGTCGCGTTCGACAACGGCGGCGGCGGCGGCGGCGGCCCCGGCGGCCCCGGCCGCCCGCCCGCCGCCACTGGCGCTTCCGGCCTCGGCGGCCCGCCCGCCTCCGCGGCCGACCTGCTCGAGTCGGCCGTCGCCGCCCTCGACGGCGGCGGCAGGGGGTTCGACCTGGACAGCCTGGGCGACATCGAGCAGCTCGGCAGCGTGTCCAACGTCCTCCGTCTGGCGCGCGCGCATAGCGGCCGCTTGGCGGATTACGCGCTCGTGGCGCAAAACGTGCTGGACGACAGCGCCGCCCTGGCCGAGCGCGCCTACGCCTGCGTCACGGGGCAGGACGTCCTGGCTTCCGGTCTGTTCTACCTGGCGCTGCTGGGGGCCTCGGCGTTCATGGCCGTCGCCGGGGTCGGGGCCGGCGCGTTTGTGGCCGCCGCGTTTCTGCTGCGGCCGCCGTGGCTGCGGGCCGTGCCCGGGATCGTCGGCTTCCGGGCCTTTTTGGCCAACCTCCCGTCGCGCAGCTCGGACGAGATTCAGTAGTAATGTGTCGCTATTTTTGCTCTCGGCGCGCGCGCGGCGACCGAATTCTTGCCGCCGCCGGCCGACATCGCGCGCGCCCGCCACGAAGCAGCAGCATGGTCAGATGGTCAGTCATTCCATTCAGGCTTATTCGTGTTGGACGCGATTGGAGATCCAAAAAAAGTCGGGAGGAAAGAACAACCATGTCGAGTTTTGCGGCCGCGGCCTTTTTTTATCTTTTTCCGCTCGGCCGCCGCCGCCGAAACCAACAACGTCCGCGCCCGCCCGCTCGCCAATTTTGCTTTTTGAATTCACGCCCGCGCGGACGCCTCGGCGATCGCGTTACGCACGAGGCCCACAAAGTCGCCCAGCGAGCCCTGCGCCTGCCGCGCCACCTCGTCGACGGCCACGGGCCGGGCGGCGGCCTGCCCCTCGACGCGCACGAGGCGTGGAAAGGCGAGCGCGGCGGCGGCGGCGGCGGCGGCGTTTCGCCCCGCGGAAGAAGCGTTGCCGTCGCTCCCCTCTGCCCTTGTCGCTGCCATAGAAGCCGCCCACTGCCACGGCACGCGCACGACCGCCGTCGCCCCGCCCGGCAGCCCCGAGGTCACGCGCACGGCGGGTGCCTCGTCCCCGCCGCCCTCCTCCTCGTCCTCCTCCTCGTCGGCGGCGACCGCGAACCCCGCCGCGCGCGCCGACCAGAGCTGCGCTTCCCAGCAGCAGCGCGCGAGCAGGCGCCCGCGCGCCTCGCGCACGAGCAGGCGCAGCGCGGCGGGCGCGGGGAGGGCCGGCGCGGCGGCGGCGGCGGAGAACAAAGGGGGCGAGCACACGGCGGCGACCAGGTCGTCCAGGGCCAGGCCGCGCAAGGGGGGGTCAAAGCGCGCGCCGCGCGGCGCCGACACGCCGCCGCCCGGTCCCCCGCCGCCGCCGCCGCCGCCGCCGCCGTTTGACGCCGCCGCCGCGCCGCCGCTGAGCTCGAGCACCAGCGTCGCGCGCATGCGGCAGATGGACCCGTCGGCCGAGAGGGTCGAGGGGGCGGGGGACGAGGAGGACGAGGGGAGCGCGGCGGCGGCGGCTGATGCGGCGGCGACGGCGGCGGCAGCATCAGGAGGGGACGACGGGGAGCAGCAAGAAGACAGCGGCGGGACGACCGCCTCTGCCGTCAAGGCGAGCCGGATCTCCCCCCGCGAGGCGCCCGCCACGCGCACGCCCGCCAGCGCGCCCATGGCCGCGACGTACTCCTCGCACCAGCCCGCCGCGGCGTTGTAGCCGCTGTCCGCCCCGGCGGCGCGCGCCAGGCCCGAGCGCTCCTCCGCGAGCCTGGCCGACTCTGCCGCCGCCGACGCCAGCGCCGCCTCGTCCGCGCGCAGGGCGGCCGCCTCGTCCGCCGCCGCCGCCTCGTCGGCCGCGATGGCGGCCTCAAGCGCCTTGGCCCGCTGCGTCTCGGCGGCGAGCAGGGCGGCGCACGCGTCGGCGTCGGGCCCGTCCTCCAGCGGCGAGGGCGGCGCGGGCCGGCGCGCGGAGGCGCGCTCGGCACGGAACTCTGCCGCCTCGAGCGCCGCCTGCGTCGCGAGCGCCGCCTCGCGCCCGGCCGCGCTCAAGGCGCTCACCTCGTCGATCACGGCGCGCATGCGCGCGCGCGCCTGGCCGTTGCGCTCCTTCAGCTCGCGCAGGGCCTCGCCCGCGCGCGCGAAGGCGGCCTCGTGCCCGGCCAGCTGCGCCTCCTGCGCGGCGGCGTCCTCGAGCGCGGCGCCGGGCGCCGGGTCGCCGCCCGCGGCGGCGGCCGTGGCCCCGGCCAGCGCGCGCACGAAGCGCTCCTTGATCTCCTGGTTGATGTGGCTGGCCTTGGCGGCCTGGAAGGTGCGGTGCAGGCGCTTGAGGTCGTTGTCGCCGCAGCCGCCGCGCGCCGCGCGTTGCGCCGTCGCCAGCACGTCCTCGGCCTGCGCGCGCTGCGCGGCCACGGTGGCGTCGAGCTCCCTGTTTTGTTTTGTTTGTTTTGTGTTGTTTGTTTTGTTTCGTTGGTTGGGGCGTCGGGGGGCGATTGAGAGGTTCCCGCGCGGTATTGCTGGTTGTGCGGACCTTTGCACCGCAACGACGCGAAACATGGGGGCGGGAGGGGCCGCCGCGGATTCAAAACGACAGCTGCTGAGAGAGAGGAGCAGGAAAGAAGCTGGAAACGCACCTGCGCAGCGCGTCCAGGCGCGACATCGGGTCAACGTGGGCGGTCATGTCGGCGTTGGCCAGCGTGGCCGTGTCGTCGTACGTGAGCGTGCGCGGGTCCGCCATCCTCCGCTCTCTCTCTCGCGTGCTCGTTCTCTTCCAAGGAGCGAGTGTTGCGTTTTGTTTTTCTCTGTCCCGTAGTCGTCGAGGTCGCGCCCCGTCGTGTGTCAAATGTGCGTTGTCCAGGCCCAAGCGGTCGATTGCACGAGACTGAGGCAACGGGTTTATCCTTTTTGTTCCAAACGAGGGGGGAGAAAACTTTTCGCCGAAGCGGCGCGACGGCGACGGCGACGGCGGCGGCGGCGCTGCTCGCTCGAAACCACGAAGCAAAACGAAAACCAAAATCATCATCCTCATCAACCAGCCACCGCCCCAAACTCGATCACTTCAAACGTCTCCGGCAGGCGCGCCGCCTCGGCGTCCAGCGCCGCCCGCTCCGCCGCCAGCTCGTCCTCCTCCGTGGGCTCGTCCTCGCGCGCCGCCTGGCGCGCGCGCTCGGCCGCCGCCGCCGCCGCCGCCTCTTCTCGCGCGACGGGGCCCCTCCCGCGCGACGCCCCCTCGGCGGCGGGCGCGCGCGATGACGACGAGGCGGACGAGGCCACCGGCCGCAGCACCACGACGCTGCAGGGGGCGCCGCGGAGGATGTGCCGCCCCGCGACGCCCACGGGCGCCGTCTGGGCCTCCATCTCGCGCGCTTGCTTGCGGCTGCGCGGGAGGCCGCCGCCGCCGCCACTGCCGCCGCCGCCGTCGCCGCCGCCGCCCCGCTCGTGTGCCCCTCTGCCTTTCCGCCCCAGCAGGCCCCCGAGCGCGGCCGCGAGCCACGCGCCTGGGTCTCTGCCATCGCCGCCGCCGCGTCTCCGCCGATCGCCGCTCCCTCCTCCGTCGTCTCCCGCCGCCGCCGAAGCTCCCCCTCCTTGCTGCTGCCGCCGCCGCCCCGCCCCGCCCGCGCCGGCGCCGCCCTCCTCGGCGTCGCCGGCGTCGCGACCCCCGGGGTCGGGGCTGCCCGTCAGCACGACCAGGTCGGCCCCCTCGCGCTCGGCCATCTCGCACACCAGCCGCGCCACCGTGAGCGGGTCGGCGGCCGACTTCACCAGGATGAGCCGGGGGGCCGCGGAAAACTGTCCCTCGCGGACGTCCGCGAGTTTCCGCAAAAACCGCCTGTCGAGCGCCTGCTGCACGGCGGCGAGCTCGGCGGCGGGCCGTGCCGGGGCGTAGAAGTAGTCGGCCGAGGGCAGGGCGTCGGAGTAGGCGCGGGCGAGGGCCGCGCCGGCCTCGGCGGCAGCGGCCGACGGGGAGCGGGGAGCGCCGGGGGCGCCGGCCGCCGCGTCGGACGCCGGGCCCGCTTCGCCTTCGGACCCACTGGCAACGTGCTCGGCGAGGGCGACGTGGAGGAGCACGAGGGCGTCCCCCGGCTGGAAGACGTGGTCGAGGGCGTAGTCGAACGCAGCCTCGCACAGAGGGTCGTCGGCCGCAGGGAAGAGGACGGTTCGCCGGGGGTTGAGCGCCGTCGCCGTTGCCGTTGCCGTTTCTGGTGGCGCCGCCGCCATCACGCTCAAGCGCCGCGCGCGCCTCTTCTTTTTGTTTTTGGGCTCTCGAACTCGCACGGCTTTGCGTCCGGGCTTGGTCGATGGAAGCAACCGGAGGGTTGGCAGCCGCGCGCGCCGGGATTTCTTCGCCGTCGTGACGAGAGGACGCCGCGTTTCGCGGGACGGAGGTGCTGTTCGTGTCGTCGTCCCGTGAAAGCGTCTGAGTCGACGAGCTCGCTTGAAAGAGTGCGGATGGCGGTATGCGCGATGAAGGCCTTGCAGGCGTGGGTTTCAGAGGGGCTGAGGGGAGGGTTCCTTCCGTCCGTATCGGCGCGCGCGCGTCGCTCGCCGGCAAAAAGGCGCCCCGCCTCGTTCCCCCGTTCCCCCGTGCTTGAAAGGCCATGCGCCCGTCGGACTGGGGTCGCATCCCGCTGCAAAGGACCCTGCCGTCCTGTCACACACCAAACGCGACGTCACACCCTTGAAATACTCGACCACCACGAAAGCCAAATCACGCTCGTCATAACCGCCACCGCACCCGCCGCCGAAACAACAGAAAAAAATGGCGGCCTCGACGACCCACCACAACCGCCGACACTGGACCGGCAGCCTCGCGGCCCTGATCGTGCCGCCGCCGCAGTCGGCCGCGTCCGACCCGCGCCCCCGCGCGCGCACGTGGGTCCAGGCCGCCGCGCCCGCGCGGCTCGACCTGCTGATTCCCGCAGGTGCGCCGCCGCCGCCGCTGCGGCCCACCCTCGCCGCCACCGCGACCGCAATCGTCGGCCTGCAGCTGCGCCTGATGACGGGCCAGGTCTTGCTGCGTTGCGACGATCTCTCCTCGTCGTACGGCGGCGGCGACGCAGCAGGAAGCGTCGCGCCGGCGCTGGCGCTGGTCCGCGGCGACGACGGCGGCGGGGACGGCGGCGGCGGCGGCAAAGCAGCGACACCAGCCGCCGCCGTCGCCGTCCCCTGGCTCCTGATCGCCTCCTTGCCCGTGCGGCAGCAGCAAGCGACTCCCCATGCAAAACCCACATGCCATTTGGTCTTCCGGTTCTTCGATCCCGCGGACGGCGCCGAATTCGCGGGCGTCCTGGCGGAGATCTCGCGGCGGCGGCTCGGCGCGGCGGCGGCGGCGGCAGCAGCGGCAGCGTCGCCGTCGGCCGTCGCTCTCGCAACCAGCAACGCCGCTCAGTCCGTCGTCTCCGCCGGGCAGCGCGCGAGCCTCGAGGCCGTAATCCTCCGAGCCGTCGCGAGCAAGGACCCGCCCGAAGTGGCGCTGGCCGCCCTGGAGCAGGAGGTGGCCGCGTGCGTCGAGGAGGCGGGGGAGGGGGAGGAGGAAGGCGGCGGGAGCGGGAGCGGGCGCGGGGGCGGTTGCGCGGGCGGCGACAACGGCAACAACAGCAACGGCAGCCGGCGGTGCGGCCAGCTCGAGGCGCTGGTCGCCTTGGTCGACGCGCTGTGGACCGAAGCCGAGGCCAGGCACCAGCAGAGGCCGCAGCAGAAGCGCAGGTGGCCTTGACGAGTTTCGTGGCGGCGGAAAGGAGGTGGGTTTTAAAGGAGGTAGGTAATTTTACAGCAGGAAGCGGCATCGCGCCCTCTCGCGAAAACAGGGGCGTGGCGCACAAACTAAATATCGCAAAAAAACGCCGCGGAAAAAGCGATCGAAAAGTGAATCTCGTTGAGCGAGACGCGCGTGTGTGTAAACCCGTTCCCAGTTTTGTGCGTGTCTGATCAGGACCAATCGTGTGTATATGTGTGTGTGTGTGTAACGCTGTAGATCGATCGATCGATCGAGAGAGAGAGCGAGTCCCGTCCAGAAGAAACCAAAACAGAGAAAACAAAAAAGCGGGGCCGTCGTCCGCCGGCGCTCGCAAGAGCAAGCAGCAGCGGCGTCGACCGAGAAAAAAAACCAAGCGCGCGCGCGCCGAGCGCCAAAACCAAAGATAAAACCCACAACTCGAGCGACGTCCTCAGGTGTTCTTCTGCAGCACGCTCAGCGCCGGGGCCAGGTACTCCCCGCCCTTGCCCGGCACGGACGCGACCAGCTCGAACAGCGACGCGCCGTCCTCCGGGCGGTACTCGTACGACAGGTCGAAAGTCTTGTTCCGCGCGGCCGGCTCGTGCAGCGCGCGCAGGCAAACGTCCGCCACGTCGGCCGCCGACACGGGCTGGCGGTCGGGGCGCTCGGCCTGGTCGAACACCAGGGCGCGGTAGCCCCCGGGCTCGTCGACCAGGGGGCCGGGACGGACGACCGTGTAGCCGAGGCCCGAGGCGCGGAGGCGCTCCTCGCCGCGCCGCTTGGCGGCGACCGTGCGCGCGAGGTCGGCGGGGTCGACGCCCGCGCGCGGCGCGCCCGCGCACGAGACCAGGACAAAGTCGGGCTCCTCGCCTCCAGGGAGGGCCTTGATCCAGTCGACCTCGACGCGGAACTTCTGCGCGGTGGGCGAGGAGGCGCCCGCCTGCAGCTGCTTCTGCCGCGCGGCGAGCTCGGCAGCCTTTTGCGCCGCCTGCTCCTCGGCGGCCAGCCGCGCGCGCAGCAGCGACGGCCGGGCCGCGGCGGCCGCGGCCGTGGGCGACTCCTTCTCCTTGTTCGAGGCCTGCTGCTGCTGCTGCTGCGACTCGTCGGCGCCGCCGCCGCCGAACGCGCCGCCGAACGCGCCGCCGAGCCCGCCGCGCCGCGGCGCCTCGTACCGGATGCTTACCGCCTTGATCTCGTCCGGCAGCAGCGGCGGCATCCCCTCCTCCTCGCCGCGGAACTGCGCGAACGGCAGGCGCACGGTCACCCACCCGCCCTGGCGCGTGGGGAAGCGGGCGGCGTAGCGCGCGCCCGAGGCGGTCGCCAGCACCAGTGCGTAGATGCGCCCGTCGCCGCGCACGCGCGCGGCGAGCCCCTCGGCGCCGGCCGTCCGGTGCTCACCGCGCGGCATGAGCGGGTCGACCTCCGCGCCGACCTCGGCGACGGCGCCACGGGCGTTCAGGGTGCCCTCGAACACCATGGTGTCGCCGGCCTCGCTGATGGCGGCGCGGGCGACGTTGCTGCGGGTGTAGGGGCTGCGCGCGGCGGCGGCGGCAGCGCTCCAGGCGCCTCCCGGCGCGGCGGCGGCGGCGACGCGCGCGGCCTCCTCCTCGGCCAGGACCGAGGGGGGCAGGCCCACGAAGCGCACGTCCCAGCGGAGCTGGTGGTACCGCTCGCCAAAGTCGGCCAGCACGCGCTTGGACAGCCGGCTGTTGAACCGCCGCGGGCGCCTGCCGTTGCCGTTGCCGTTGCCGTTGCCGTTGCCGTTGCCGTTGCCGTTGCCGTTGCCGTTGCCGTTGCCCTCCTCCTCCTCCTCGACCTCCTCCGCCACCTGCCCCCTGGCCGCCGCCCGCCGCAGCGCCTCGTCCTGCAGCGCCCGCGCCAGCAGCCGCACACCGCTCTCCTCGACGCGCGTCAGGTCCGCCGCCACCCCCGTGCGCGCGCCCGCGCAGTAGACGATCTTCTGGCAGCCGCGCACCGCCGCCCGCACCGCCCGCTCCTCGCCGACGTCGCCCTCCACCAGCTCGACCGCCGCCGGCACGGCCCCCTCAGTGTCGTCGCGGATGCCCGCGCGCCGGCGCACGAGAGCGCGGACGGCGTAGCCGCGCAGCAGGAGCTTGCGCACCAGGACGCGGCCGACGCGCCCCGTGGCGCCCACCACGAGCACGGTGGTGCCGTCCGCCCGCGGGTCCTCCGAGTCCTCCTCGAACGAAGAGGCGGCGCTTCCCGGGCCGAGGCTGGCGAGCGCGAAATCGTCGACCATGTAGAAGGACGACCCGGCCGCGGACGCGGGCGCGCGCGTGGGGGACGCGAGGGCGGTGAGCTGGCTCCACAGGCCGTCGAAGGCCTGGCGGGCCTGGCGGCCGAGGCGCAGGGGGTTGGCCTTGTCGAGGCTGCTGCCGTCGGCGCCGGCGCCGGCGCCGGCGGCGCCAGCGCCGCCCGGCTGCTGCAGGCCCGGCGGCGGCTGCCTCCCCTGCTGCTGCTGCTGCTGCTGGAGGGCGCTCGGGCGCTTGACGGCCGCGACCACCTTGACCCCTTTCACGCCGCCGCGGCGCTTGGACGCGGGCTTGGGGCCGTCGCCGTCGCCGTCGCCGCCGCTGCCGCCGCTGCCGCCGCCGCCGCCCGCGCCGTCGCTGCTGGCGCCGCCCGAGGCCGGACGCGGCACCGCCTCCTTGTCGCTGAAGAAGCGGCTCTTTAGCTCGTCCGCGGCCGCGGCTGCGGAGGCCGCCGCGTCGGCGTCGGCGTCCGGTCCCTCGCCATTGGCGGCACGCGCGCGGTGGAGCGCCAGGGGCCACCGCGCGGCGGAGGGGTCCCGGCGGGCGCCGAAGCGGGAGGAGGAATTAAGGGAGGTGTGGGCCGTCAGCGATGCGCCCGAACAGGAGCAGGCCGGCGCGGAAACGACGCCCGCGCGCGCCGGGAGCGACCCCGCGCGCTGGGCGAGGACGCTCTGCATCGCGGGGGATTGGGGCGACGGGCTTTGGGCGGAGGATTGGCGATCGGGGGGCGAAAAGGGGGCCTCAATTTGCTTGGCCGCTTTTGGGTGTGTGCGATTCAACGGGGCGAGGGGGCCGCGCGCGAGAGGCCGAGTCCTCGAGTAGTGTGTGATGAGAGACGGACCCAGTTAATGACGGGCAACGGCGCGTTTATTGATGGAAACGACAAACAGAAGCGGGACGGCGGCGGCGGCGCCCCTCGCGTCGTCGGACAGCGCCGCCGCCGCCGCCTCGTCTCTCTTGGCCGCGGTCTTTCTTCACCGGAGCAACGGTTTACCGTCCCCCTCAGAAGTCCAGTTAATTAACGCCCGTTTTGCGTAACTGAGATACGAGATTTGTGGTCACTCTGGCGCCGGAGAAATGTAACTCATTCTGCGACTTGTGACTTTTGACTTGGACGGTACACTACACCAGCAGGCTGGCGGGCCGCGCGAAAAAGCCCGCGAACGCCCCCAAGAAGGCCGCGGCCGCGTCCGCACCGACCGCCCGCTCGTCGCAGGACAGCGTCGCCGTCATCGTGGTCGCCGCCTCGAGCCCGCCCGCGGCGCTCACCCTCGCCTCCTCCCTCGCGCCGCCCACCGCCAAAATCGCGCCTTGAGGGGGGTTGATGATTGCGCTAAACGAGTCGAGGCCAAACATGCCCAAGTTTGAGACGGTGAACGTGCCGCCCATGTACTCCTCGGGCTTGAGCGCGTTCTCCCTAGCGCGCGCCGCCAAGAGCCGCACCTCGTCGGCCACCTGCCGCAGGCTCTTGGCGTCCGCGCCGCGCACGATTGGCGTGATCAAGCCGCCGTCGGTGGCGACGGCCACGGCCACGTCGACCGCCGAATGGAGGACGACCGACTGCCTCTCCGCGTCCCAGGCCGCGTTGGCCCCGGGGGCCGCCCGCAAGGCGAGCGCGGCGGCGCGCACCACGCAGTCGTTGAGCGAGATCTTCAATCCACTAGCAGCCAGCAGCTCGCGCCGCAGCGCCATGACGGGGCCGAGGTCGACGTCGGCCGAGGCGTAGGCCGAGGGGGCGGTGAGCTTTGACTCGAGCAGGCGGGCGGCGATGATGCGGCGGACCTGCGAGTTGGGCACGTCGGTGTGGCCTGCCGCTCCAAGCGAGGCGGCGGGGGCGGCGGGGGCGCGGGCGGCGGCGGGCGCGGCGGGGCGCGGCGGTTTGGGGGCGGCGGCAGCAGCGGCGGCGGCGGCAGGAGCAGCGGCAGCGGCAGCGGCGGCGGGGGCAGGGGCCGCGGCCGGCCTGGCGCCGCCCGCGCGCACGCCGCTCGCCACCGCGGCCATCACGTCCTCCTTGGTGACGATGCCGTTGGGGCCCGTGCCGGGAGGCAGGTCGGACGCCTCGAGGCCCGCCTCGGCGAGCGCAAAGCGCGCCGCGGGGCCGATGCGCGGGTTTTTCTGCGGCCGCCCCCCGCCTCCCGCCGCCGCTGCGGGCGCCGCCGCTGCGGCCGCCACCTCCTGCTGTCCGCCGCTGCCGCCGCCGCCCGCCGGCACCCCCGCAAACAGGGGCACCAGCTCGGCGTCCTCCACCACCAGGGCGACGGGCGTGCCGACGCGCACGTCGCGCGCGCCCGCGGGGACCAGCAAGCGCGCGACGACGCCGTCCTCCTGGTTTTCAAACGCCATCGTCGCCTTGTCCGTCTCGATGTCGGCCAGGTTGTCGCCCGGACGGATGACGTCGCCCTCTTTCACGTGCCAGGCGACGATGGTGCCCGTCTCCATGGTGGGCGAGAGGGCGGGCATGCCGAGCTCGATGTGGGGGGGAAGGGGCGCCGCGGAGGAAGCGGGGGCGGCGACGGCGGCGGCGGCGGGGGGGGACGCCAGCGACGGCGGCGGCGGCGGCGCGGGCGCGACAGCCGGGCTGTCCTGGCCGCCGCCGCCGCCGCCGCCGCCCGCGTCGTAGTCGGCGAACGCCGCCACGTCCGCCGCGTCCTCGACCATCACGGCCACGGGCGCGCCCACGGGCAGGTCGCGCGCGCCATCCGCGACCAGCAAGCGAGCGACGACGCCGTCCTCCTGGTTTTCGAACGCCATCGTCGCCTTGTCCGTCTCTATGTCGGCCAGGTTGTCGCCCGGCCGGATGACGTCGCCCTCTTTCACGTGCCACTTGGCCACGGAGCCGACGGTCATGGTCGGCGAGAGAGCGGGCATGCCGAGCACGGTGTGGGGCGGCAGGGCGGCGGCGGCGGCAAAGGAGCGGCGCGCGCCGATCGTCGGCGTCGACGTCGGCCCCTGTTGTTGATGCCGCCGCCGCCGCCAGGCGAGCTGGTCGGCCGCCGCCGGGGCTGCTACTGCTGCTGCTGCTGCTGGTGATGATGATGAGGTGCCGCTGCTGCTTCTGCGGGATGTTGGATGAGGGAGGGAGGGAGGGGGGAATGGCGTGAGAACGAGGGTTCTTTTGGGAGGGCTGGCGGGAATCGTGCCCCCTTTGCGGGACGCGATCTCCCGATGATGGCCATTGACGCGCGACTCACACGGACCGCGACCCCGCCAGCAGGCGCGCGTAGAGCTGGCGCATGGCCTGCTGCCGGAGGGCCATCGTATTCGCGAGGAGGAACAGAAGGAGGAAGTCCTCTCTCTCCTTCTTTGTTCGCGGTCGAGGTTTGGGGTCAACTGAGGACAATGTAGTGGTGTGCGATTCCTCTGTGCGTGATACAGCGCTGCGTGTGGCGGGACCGATGCCTTGCGCTCGGCGTCGGCGCACAACACCCACGACGCAGTCGTCCCTGCGGCGCTGGCTGCGTCGCCGAGCGCCTCCGCCGGCGTTCGACCGTCAGAATTCGACGCATTTGTCTTCTGCGCGCGCGCAGGCAGGCGCACCAAGTACTACAGACCTAGCCTTGCCCCTCTCGCAACCCTCCAACCTGCCTTCAAAATAATATTGAGCGCCCCCCGGTCTGTAACGTCCACCGCTCGTTTGAAAGGAGCCGTTTTCCCGGGATTCAATCGCGGTTGGGAGCGCGCCCTCTCTCTTGCCCTCTCCCGTCCGCGGGGCACTGTGGTGCATCGCACCTCCAGTCGACAACCGCGCAGTCAAGACCGGCGCGCGCGTCGGCAAGTGCAAGGGGGAGAGAGTGCGGCGGAACGTCGCCGAACGAGGGCGCGCGGTCGGCCGCCGACGAGGCGTCGTCGCCGTCCTCCCCCTCCCTCCCTCTCCGCAAAAAAAAAAAAAGCCGCCGCTCGAATGTCGATCGGCTACGCCGAGCTGCTGGCTCCCCGCGCCGACGTGGGCGGGCAGCTGGGCGCGCCGGAGGTGCACGAGCCGGCCGCCTCGATTCTGGAGAAGATGAGCCAGCTGGCGGCGATGGTCGGTGGTTTATATTTTTGGCGTCTCGGGCGCTCGCCATCTCCCTCTCGCGCTCCCGCTCGCTTGCCGCGCCAGACAACCAACGCTCCCCGCCACCCGCTCCCGCAAAAACAAACGAAACACAACCACCGAGCAGATCCGCGACGCCAAGGCCGCCATCGACACGGGCACTCCCCTCGAGCTCCCCGCGCCACCGCCCGCTCCGCCCCGCGCCGGCCGAGGAGCTGTCGCAGCTCCTAAAAAAACGCCGTCGGCCGCCGCCTCCGCCGCCACCGCCGCCACCGCCGCCGCCTCGCCCCGCCCCCCCTGGGACCCCACCCGCCCGCACGCCTCGCCCCTGGTCGTCTTCACGGGCGCGGGCCTCTCCACCGCGTGCGGCATCCCCGACTTCCGCGGCCCCTCGGGCGTCTGGACTCTCCGCGCCCGCGGCGGCCCGACGCCCGCCGCCGCCGCCGCCGCCGCCGCCGCCGCCGTCGGGTTTTCGCTCGCCCGGCCCTCGCTCGCGCACATGGCCCTGGTCGAGCTTGGCGCCCGCGGCTACCTGTCGCTCGTGGTGTCGCAGAACGTTGACGGCCTGCACCTGCGCTCGGGCCTGCCGCGCGCGTCCCTGGCCGAGCTGCACGGAGACTGCTTTGCCGAGCGCTGCGAGGCGTGCGGCGCCGAGTTCGTGCGCGACTTCGAGATGCCGTCCGTCGGCTTCAAGGGCACGGGCAGGATTTGCACGCAGCCGGCGGTGCAGTCGGCGGCGGCGCGCGGGCGGGGGCGGCGGCGGCGAGCGGCGGGGGACGGCGGCGGCGAAGTGGCGGGGGCGGCGGGGCGGGGCGGCGGCGACGGGGCTGCCGCAGCGACGGCGGCGGCGGCGGCAGAGGCGGCAGCGGCGGCAGAGGCAGCAGAGGCGGCGTCGCGCATGCCTGTGCCGGCGTGCTTCTGCTCCAACGGCAACCCTCCCGGGACGGAGCTGCTGGGCGCGGCGCGCTCGCCGCCGCCGCCCGTCTTTGACGACGACGGCGACAGCAACGACGGCGGCGAAAACGGCGGCAGCAAAAACGGCGGCGATGGCGGCGGCGGCCCCAAAAACGGCCGCCCCGCCGCCCCGGCCGAGGGCCGCGGCCGCTGCTGCGGCGGCGCCCTGCGCGACCAGTGCCTCGACTGGGACGACCCCCTCCCGCCGCGCGAGCTGCGCGAGGCCGAGCGCCGCGCCTCGGCCGCCGCCGTGGCCCTTTGCCTCGGCACCTCCCTTCAGATCCGGCCCGCGGCCGGCCTCCCGCTCAGGGCCGTCCGCGGCTCCGGCGCCTTGGCGATCGTGAACCTGCAGGTCACGCCGCACGACCGGCGCGCCGCGCTCTGCTGCCGCGCGCGCTGCGACGAGGCGGCGGCGGCGCTGCTGGACGCGCTGGGGCTCGAGGCGCCCGACTTTGCGCGGACGGACCGCGTGCGGGTGTCACACGCGGCGGCGTGGGAGGAGGAGGGGGAGGCGTCGGGGCGGCGGGAGGAGGGGGGCGCGGGGGGAAGGGAGGGCGGGGGCGGCGGCCTGATCGGCGGCGGGCGCGGAGGGAGGAGCTGGTCCTTCGAGCTGCGCGTCGGGAGCGTCCACGGCGAGGGGCTGCCGCTGCCGATGTTGCGGCGCGTCGAGGTGGCCTTCGAGACGATCGGCGGCGGCGGCGGCGCCGTCGCCGGCCTCGAGGGGGCGGCCTTTGACCTGCCGGCGCCCGCCGGCGCCGCCAAGGACAAGGCGGGGGCGGGCGCGGGCGGCCCGGCCGTCGGCCCTCCCCCGCCGCCGCCGCCCCGCATCTTCCTGCGCCGCGGCCGCGTGCCCGCCTCGGTGCGCGGCGTCGCCGTCATCCTGCGCCTGTCGCTCCTGGCCGAGCACGCGGACGGCGGCGGCGCGGGCGCGCCCCTGCGCGAGCTGCGGTACGAACTCGCCGCCCCGCCGCCGCCCGCCGCCGCCGCCGGCCGTGACGCCGCCGGGGCGAGGGGGCGCGGCGCGGTGACGCTCGCGTTCGAGACGCAGCGGGTGGCGTACGCGGCGCGGCAGCGCGCGCTCGTCGGCGAGTTGCGGAGGCGTGCCGGCGAGGAGGAGGCGCGGGCAGGGCCGGCGGCGCCGCCCGGCCGGCAAGGGCAACAAGAACAGCGGCAGCAGGAAGGCAAAAAGCCGCCAACGCCGCGCCGGCCGCGCGCGCCGGCGGCCCGGTCGCAGCGCTACGGCGACCGCGAGCGCGAGCCGGTGGCAGGCGAGCTGGACGACGACGACGACGACGACAAAGAAGAAGAAGAGCAGGGCAAAAAGGGCGACGAGGACTTCGTGCCGCGCGGGCAGCGGCGGGCGTCTGGTTCGGCTGTAGAGACGGCGGCGGCCTCAGCAGGAGGAGGAGGAGCAGGGGGCGAGCGCGCGTCGCAGCGCCCGCGCAAAGCGGCAAAGCTCCTGAACATCTGACGGTTTTTTTTTCCATGACTGTGCATGCGGATAAAGACGCAACCAGTGCAAAAAAACCTACTCCGACTCGGCAAACGCGCCAGGCGTCTGCCCCGCCGCCGCGCCCCCCCCGCTCCCCCAGTCGCCGCCGCCGCCGCCGCCGCCGCGCCCCGCCCGCTGCCGCAGCTGCGGCGCTGCCGCCGGCCGCGGGTCCTCGTAGCCGAGCGCCGCGTCCAGGCGCGCGAGGCGGTCCGAGAAGTCGGCCTCGCTCAGCCGGGCGCCGCTGCCGCGCGCGGCCCCCGCCCTCGCGCGGGTGTAGGCCTCGGCGTCGCTCTCCAGCGGGTCGTCGCCCTCCGCCCCGCGGGCGGAGGGCAGGCCGTCGTCCGCCCATCCTGCTCCCCCCGCCGCCGCCGCCGCCGCCGCCGCTGCCGTGACCGCCGCCGCCTGGCGCGCCACGCGGGTGGCCGCCGCGTACGCCGCCTCGCGCTGCCGCTCGGCGGGGTCGTCGTAGCCGTCGTCGTCCTCGCCGCCATTGCCGCCAAAGCCGCCAAAGCCCCCTCTTCCCAGGTCCAGGCCGTAGGCGCCGCCGTTCCCGGCCGCGCCCGGCCGCCCGCGGACCCACCCCTGCCCCTCGTCGTCGTCCTCGTCCTCCTCCCGGATCGCGCCGAACGCGCCGCCGCCCAGGCCCAGGCCGGCGAGGGCGTGGAGGCCCGGCGGGGGCGCGGGGCCGAGCGGGTCGGAGAACATAAAGCTTCGCCGCCCGCCGCCGCCGCCCGCGCCGCCGCGCAGCGCGGGCGCATAGCCTAGCGGCGGCGGCCGCCGGCCGTGGCGCGCCGCCATCGCGGCCGCGCGGCCCCGCTGGAGGCGCGGGTCCGACGCCAGGGACTGCGACTTCTGGTAGCGCCACACGGCGAAGCCGATCATGCCAAACAGACCCATGGGCTGGAGGGCGCGCAGGCCGTCGGCGATGGCCGAGAGCGCGTCCCCGCCGCCGCCGCCGCCGCCGCCGCCGCCTCGGCCGCCGCCGCCAGACCAGCCATAGGCTGGGGCGCCGCGCCGGTCGCCCGGCGCCTGGGGGCTGCCGGCGAGGGGGAGGGTGGCCGGGGCGACGGCCTGCCAGACGGCCAAGAGCTGGGCGGCGCCCGCGCCCGAGCAAGCGAGCCACAGGAACGCACGGCCCGTGCTGCCGGCGGCGAGAAAGGGCGGGGCGGGGAGCGCTGGCGGAGGAAGTGAGGGGGGCGGCGGCGGGGGCTCGTCCCCTCTCCGCTGCTGCTGCTGCAGCTTTAGTCGCTGCTGCTCCGGCCCGCCGCCCGGCGGGGCGCGCCACCACGAGCCCAGATCCGCAGGCCGGTCATCCGCCTGCTGCTTCTGCTGCTGCTGCTGCTGTCCAGGCCGCGGCTCGTCCTCTCCCTCGCCGCCGCCAGCGCCGCCCGCAAAGGCCGAAGGGAGCGCGCCCGCCGCCGCGCCTTGCCCCGCCGCCTCGGGCAGCTCCGACCTCAGCAGCCCGCCCACGCTCCCGCCCGCCAGCACCACGAGCCTCGGGTGCGTCTCGCCGCGCAGGATCGCCGTGGAGTTGAGCACTAACACGCGCCCGTCGACCGTGAACACGGCGAGACGCTCGCGCGACGCCACCAGGCGCGCGCCCTGCATGGCAGCGGCGGCCGCGGCCGACGAATCTTCTGCCGATCCCGGCAGACCCGCGCCCCCGGCCGCCGCTGCCGCTGCCGCCGCCGCCGCCGCCGCCGCCGCCGCCCCCGCCGCCCCCGCCGCGTCACGCAGTGCGCCCCCCAGCGGCACGCGGTGCGTCACCTTGCACCCGGCCGTCCGCCGGTCCGCGGGAACCACCAAGGACAGCAGCTGCCCCCCGCCGAGCGCGCTGAGCGCGTAGGCGCGGAACGGCCTGCCGACGTCAAAGGCAGCGGCCGACATCGCCTCGCCGTCGCCGAGGCCGGCGCACGCGCGGCGCGCGAGCAGGCGCCCCGCGCGCCTGAGGGTGGCGACGGCGGCGGCGCGGGGCGTGAGGGCGACCAGCTGCACGCCCTGCTGCCGGCCGCCGACGTTGGCGCGGAGGGCGAGGATGTGCGGCGGGGGTCGCGCGGGCAAGGGGGGGGCGGCGACGCCAGCGGCGTTGCCGCCGTCGGCGGGCTGAGCGGCCGCCGCTGCCGCCGCCCGCAGGGGCGCGTGGTCCGACGGGACGACGAAGCGCGCCCAGGGGCGCGACGACCGCGCGTTCATCAGGAACAGGTTGCCGTCGGCGTCGGCCCAGGCCACGTGCCCGGGCGGCCAGCGGCGCAGAGAAGCGCTCTGCTGCTGTCGTTGTTGTTGTGGTTGTTGGGCGGTGCTGCTGCTGCTGCTGGTGCTGGTGTTGTTGTGGCCGTCGCTGCCGTCGCTGCCGGTCGTCGCCCGCGGGGGGGCGGGGCTCATGCGCACGCCGATGCCTCCGCCGACCATCCCGCGCAGGTGTATCAGCTGCACCACCGGCGCCGACACCGGCAGCGGTCCCTCTTCCTCTCCGTCCCGCCCCTCCCCGCCCTCCTCCCTCAACGCCTCTGACGCCGCCGACGCCCCGGCCCGCCGCCGCTGCTGCTGTCGCCTCAGCTCGCGCCTCCCCTCTTCCTCCAAGCGCGCCGACCACGCCGACAGCAGCTCCACGGTCGCGCCCCCGGACGACGCCTGCCGTCCCTCCTCCTCGTCCTCGTCCGCGGGCGGGAGGCCGGACACCTCGAAGCAGCGGGCGCTGCCGTCGGCGTGGCCCGAGCACAAGACGGCCGACCTCGAGCTCCTCGCGGCCACCGCCACGGCGCTCACCGCCGCGTCCGTGCCGCTGTCCCTGGCGTTCAGCAGGACCGCCCGCCCCGTGGCGGGCGAGAGCAGATGCAGACGGCCGAGCGAGTCGCCGAGTGCGGCGAAGAGCGGGAGGCCCTCGGCGTCGCCCTCGTCGCTCAGGCTGGCGGCGGTGATGGAGGCTGCTGCTGCTGCTGCGGTCGTTGCTGCCGTTGCTGTTGTTGCTGCTGTTGCTTCTGTTGCTGCTGTTGCTTCTATTGCATATGGCGGTGGCAATGGGAGCGAGGCCGACACGAGCGACAGGTGGTCGGCGAGGCGCGGCGTGCGACGAAAGACGGGGAGGGAGGAGGCCGTCGTCGTTTGCGCCGGCGGGGCGGGGGGCGGTGCCGCACGGACGGCATCGGCGTCGGCATCTGGTGCCGCTTGTCCGGCGGCTGCGTCGCACGTCTGGGCCTCCACGCGCGCCAGCGAGATCGACAGGATGCACGCGAGCGCGGCCAGCGCGCGCGCCGATCGTCGGCGGCGGGTGGAGGGAGGGGGACCCATTTTGGGTGGGTGATTCCCCCCCTCTCTCTCTCTCTCTCAAGAGCTCTTTCTTGCGCCGAGCTACTGCTGCCTCAGGCCCCGAGTGCTAAGGGAAGGCCGTCGTGGGGTCTTGGTGATGGGGCGAGACATTGTCGACGCGGCCGACAGGCTCTTTTGTTTCGTCTGCGGGCCGATCGCAAATCGGCGGTCCCCGCAGCTGCCGGCGCCCGACGTCGAGCCGCGACGGACGAGTTCGATGGCGAAACTTGATCCTTCCTCCCGGGCCCCTTCCGCCATCGCCCGCACAGTCCCCGCTCCCCCATTATCGGTTCTTCTTACGTACGTACGCATGCCAGCTGCTCTCCAATCCTCCTCCAATCCTCCCCACCCCACCTTGCCCAAAAGAGCAACCAGAGACCCCCTCCCGCTTCCGCAACGGAGACTATCTTTTCCCCCGCACCGCGGGCGCGGCGCGCCCGCGGCGCAATCAAGCTAGATGTGACCTCGCGAGCGGGTGAGGCGGCGACCCCCCGTTTCTTGGTTGGGCGGGTTGACAAGTCGAATCAGGCCAACGTCCTCTGTCTCTCGGGCCTCCGCCTTCCGACACCGATCACCATCCAATGCGGCCCCGCCTCGCGAGCACACACAAAAACACACGTACACACGCCATCGCCACCCAAACCAACAGCCATGCCGCGCCCGTGCTCCGCCCTCGCCGCGCTCGTCGTCCTCGTCGTCGTCGTCGTCGCGACGGTCGCCATCGCGCCCATCGCCGCGCAGGCGCAGATGCAGGAGCCGGCGGCACCTGCCCGCAAGGGCCCGGCGGCGCCCGCCATCTTCCTCCCCACCTTGCCCCTCACCCCCGTCGCCGCCACCCCCGCGGGCCTGCTGTCCCGCGGCGGCGAGCGCGGCGACGCGGCGCTCGCCCTCGACGGCGACCGGGCGACCCTGACGGCCGTCTTCTCGCGGCCCGTGATCGCGCTCGGCTCCGACTTTGCCTTGGACGCCGACGCGCCCCTGCCGCGCAGCACGACGCCCTTCTTGGTCGACTGCCCCGTGCCCGGGCGCACGCGCTGGGTCACGACGTCGGTCGCCCGCTGGGACGCGTCCGCGCCTTGGCCGCCCGACCTGGACTGCGCGGTGCGCTGGAACGCGGGCGGGGAGGGGGGCCTCAGGTCGTTCGACGGCGCGCCGCTGGCGCTGCCGGCCGGCGCGCCCGCCTCGGTCCGCGTGCGCACGGCGGGCCTGGCCGTGACGCTCGAGGGCGTGCGCTCGGCCTCTGCCGACGCGCTGACGGGCGGGTACTGGAACACCTTCTCGGGCATGCAGCGGGGCGCGGGCGCGGACGGAGCGACCTTCCAGCCGGCGGACAAGACGCCCGAGGTGCCGCCCGACGGAGCGGTGACCCTCTCGTTCAGCTACCCGGTCGCCTTTGCCGCCCTCAACAAGGGGGAAGCGGTCGTGGTGGAGGCGTGCTGCGGCACGGAGGTTCCCGGGGGGGGAAAGGCGTACGGGGCCGAGTGGCTGCCGTGCGGCGGCGCGCCCTCATTGCCCCTCGCGGTGTCTACGAGCCCGACGCCCGCCAACGCGACGTGCGCCGTCCTCAGGATCTCCCCGCCCATCCCGGTCAACGGCACGGCCCTCGTCCGCCTGCCCCAGGGCGCCGTGTACAGCCCCTCGGCGGGCGCCGCTCGCAACGAGACCCGCATCTACGTCCACGGCCTGCGCCCCTTCCGCGTCCCCCTGCGCCAGGACTTTGCCCAGCTCGCCAACGCCACGCAGCGCGTCGACGTCGGCGGCGCCAACTACGCCCTCGTCAACTACCGCCGCGTCCTCATGTGGCTGCCGCACGGCCTGGCGGGGGGCGCGGACGCCGCAAAGGCGCTCCTGCCGCAGGTCTCCATCTGCCGCTTCGCCGACCCGTACGACTGGGGCTCGGGCTGCGTCGACCTCGACAAGAGCGGCTGGGCGCTCTCGCGGCCAAAGCCCGGGCAGGTCGTCGTCTACGTGCCCCAGCTGCAGCCGCGGCAGCACTACAGGATCACGGTCGCCGCCTCGGGGCTGGTGCGCGACGGCTACGGCCTGCCGCTCGGGTTCTCGCAGGCCTTCTTCTTCACCAACGAGCTCTACCCGGCGTTCCAAGGGCCGCAGATGGCGTCTTCGCCGTCGCTGGTGGTGCTCGAGGCGGACGGCGGGGCGCGGGCGGCGGGGGACGGGGAGGGGGGGAGCCTGCCGGCGGCCGCCGCTGTCGCGCCGCCGTCGTCGTCGTCGCCGCCGGGAGCGGGGCGCCGTGGCAGTGGCGGCGGCGGCGGCGGAAGCGTGCTGCAGCGGCTGTTTGGGCGGCGCGGCGGGGCATCGGGCGAGCAAGCGCCGAGCAGCAGCAGCGGCGACGACGACGGCGGCGGCGCGCCGCCCCTCCTCCTCCCGCTCAGCGACGCCCGCGTGCCCTGGACACTCGTCGCGCGCGGCAACACCAGCGCGTCGCCGCGCACCTTCCTCGCGTGGGGCATCGACGACGTGTCGGCGCCCAACTTGATGCGCGCGCGCACGCTCGCCCGCGCTTCGTACGCCGTCACGCCCGACCTCGTCGGCCCCTTGGCGGCGACGGCGGCCAACGGGTCAACCGCCGTCGCCTCGCCCTACAGCCCGTACTTCAACGCCTCGCGCCCCTTGGGCTCGCTGTCGGACCCGGCCTTCCTGCCCTTTGCCCTGGCGAGCGCGCGCGAGGCGCCCGCGCAGCTCGTCGCCTTCTGCTGCGAGGAAGGCGGCGGCGGCTACGGCCAGCAGTACGACGCGCCGGGGGCCCTGACCGGCGACCGGGCGCTCGTCCTGCACTCGCGCCTGCAGGCGGCCGTGATCAAGGCCGACCGGCGCCTGACGTTTTGGATCACGGACACGCGCGCGGCGCCCGGACCCGTCGTCGTCCCTGGCGCGTCGTCGTCGTCTTTGTCGTCATCGCCGCCCTCGCCCGTCGCCGGCGCGAGGGTGAGCGTCTTTGAGCAGGACGACTCCTTCCGCTCGCGCAACGCCGTGCGCGTCGCCGTCGCGAGCTGCGCGACCGACGCCCGGGGCCTCTGCTCCCTCGAGCCGCCCCGCGCGGACAACCCGCTCACGGCCGTCATCGAGCCGCCCCCGCCCCCTACGTCGCCGGGCGGTGTGGAATGGGGCGCCCCCCTGGTCGTCCCGGACATAGACACCTACTCTTCCTCCCCCGCGCCCCCGCCCCCGGGCACCGCCGCGAAAAAGGCGACGCTGCGCGCGGCGGTCGTCCTGGACAGGGGCCTCGCCCGCCCGGGCGGGCCGGACCCCCTGCGTGTGACCGCCTACCTCCAACGACAGGACGGCGCGGCCCTGTCCCCGCCTTCCGGGTCGTCGCCGCCGCTGCGCGCCTTTGTGGTCGTCGACCCCTCGCCCGACCCGTCGCAGGCCGCGCGCGGCGAGGCGCTCCGCCTGCCCGCCGCCTACGACCCAGCGTTCGGCAGCGCCCGCGCCTCCTTCCTGGTGCCCGCGGGCGCCGAGCCGCGCGCGTACCAGGTCTTTGTCGGCGTCGCCAAGACGCCCGCCTTCCAGTCGTCGTCCGAGGCCGACGGCGGTGCGCTGTACGTGGGCGGCAAGGGCGCCGAGGACCTGAGCCTGCTCGCCCAGGCCGAGTTCCGGGCGTCCGACCCGCGCATCCCCACGGCCCAGCTCACCCTGCTGGCGCCCGACTGGTCGCCGCCGCTCAAGGACGTCGTCGTCCTGCTGCGCGCGGAGAGCTTCGTCGGCGCGTCGGCGGCCAACGCGTCGGTCGCGCTCGAGTGGCGCGTCGCGTCCCCATCGACGCAGACGCCCGCGTCCGGGGCCGTCGACGTCACCACCGACGCCTTGGGGCGCGCGCGGGTGGTCATCCCCGCGGGCGCGGCGCTCGTGCGGGGGGTCAACGCCACGGCTGCCGGCGACACCGTCAGCGTCACCGCGGTCTGGATCGGCCCGACCCGCGAGCGCGTCCTGGCCGAGGCGCAGGTCGTCGTCGCCGAGGGGCCCGTCAAGGTGTCCCTGTCGCGCTCGCCCGTCACGGACGTGCCGGGCGTCCCCTTTGGCGTGACCGCCCGGGCCTTTGCGTCCAACGCCCAGGCGTCGCCGCTCGACCTGCCGCCGCTCGGCGACGACGGCGGCAGAGGCCGGAGAGCCGGCAGCAGTCAAGGCGGCGGCGGCGTGCTCGTCGGCATCTCCCTGGCCCCCGCCGAGCTCCCTCCCGGCGCCGTGGCCGCCGCGGGCGTGGCCAAGGCACGCCGCGCCGCCGCCGACTTGGCCGTCAGCCAGGGCTTTGACGCCAAGGCGTCCCTCGCGCTCGCGGCCGACCCGCTCGCGGGCTGCAGCGCGGCCGAGCGCCAGAGCCTGAAAGCCCAAAAGTGCCGCGTCGTCTCGGGCAGCGGCGACTTCTCCGCCTGCGCCCTGACCCTCCCCTGCCCGGGCGACTTTGTCCTGCGGGCGTGCGCCGTGTCCTTCGCAAACGGCACGGCCGTGCCCGGCGCGCCCTGCTACGACAGCCCAGTCGGCCGCAACGCGTCCTCCTGGGCGTCGGCGCCGTGGGCCAATCACCCGCTTCTACAAGCCGAGCCTGTGAAACAGCGGTACGCGCGGGGGGACGCGCCCGCCATCTCGTTCTACAACGGCTACTACGGCGCCGCCGCCTCTGCGCTGGTCGTCTACGGCAACCGGGTTGCCACAAAGACGAAATACGTGGCGCGCGTGCCCCCGGGACCCGCCGAGATCGTCCTCGACCCCATCGGCGACGAGTGCGAGTCAGGCTGCACTGTGTCGCTGACGCTGGCGATCGCCCGCCCGCCGCCCGGAGCCGCCTCGAGGGCGGCGGCCGCCGCTGTGCCGTCGCGCGTGCCCCGCTCGGTCGTGTTTGAGCCGCTCGCGCCGCACGTCGAGTCGGCCGAGCTCGTGCTCGTCGTGCCCTACCCAAACCTGGCCAACGTGTCTGTCTCGATCGTCGCGGGCCGAGAGGAGGACGGGTCTGGGGGGATCGACTACGACCCCCCCCAGGACGAGGACGACGCGGCCTTGCTCGCGGCGGGCGGCCTAGACCTGTCCTCCTATTCCTCCCCCGAGGCCGCCGCCGCCCTGGCCCTCCTGCCCCTTTTCAACGCCTCGCTGGCCCCCGGCGGGCGCGTCAGCGCCCCCTCGCCCGACGAGCCCGCGCCCGAGGCCGACCCGGCCGCGCCCGTCCCGGTCGTCCGGCCCGGCTCGCGCGCGGCCCTCGTTCGCGCGCGCGTCGTCGACGGCGTGACGGGCGCGCCGTGCGCGGGGGCCGAGGTCACCTTTGTCGCCGTGGACGCGGCCGTGCTCGCGCTCGCGCCCGTGGCGCTGCGCCTCGTCGGCGCCTCGCCCGACCTGCGCCCGGCGGCCCTCCTGGGGGACGGGCTGCGCGCCTTCTCGGTCAACGAGCACCGCGCCAACGCGGCCGCCGTCGACGCCGTGTTCGCCGCGCTGCGGCGCCGCATGCGCCTCGACCCCTTTCTGCCGGTGGACACGACCGTCACGCCCTCCTACGCGCTCGGCTACGGCGGGTGGCCCGGCGCGCTGTCCTACCCGCTGCCTGGCGCGGCGGACCAGCCCGACGCCGTCTACCTCGCCCGGTACCGGACGGCGGTCTCGTCGACGCCGCTCTACGACTGGAGCGAGCTGGCGCGCTACGGCGCGGGGGCCAGCGGCAAGGACGCGCAGGGCTCGGCGTCGGCCGCGCTGCGCTTCTCCGCGCGCTCCCGGACGACGCCGCTCTACGCGGTGGCCAGGACCGACGCCGATGGCTACGCCGCCGTGCCCTTTGTCGCCCCGGAGAACGCCGGCGCGTTCGTGGTCCGAACGTACGCCGCCGCCGCCGCGCCCTCCGGCCGGCCCACCAAGTACGGCGCGGCGGGGACGGGACTGGTGGTGCGCCTGCCCGTCACGCTGACGGCCTCCGTGCCGCGCCTCGTGCGGGTCGGCGACGCCTTTGAGGCTGGCGTGGTCGTGGCCGCGCCCTTTGTGAAGACCGAGCGCTCGGGCGGGGAGGCCCTCGTCGAGGTCACCGCGCGCGTGACGAGCAATGCTGCCACGAGCGGCGGCGGGGCCGCGACGGCGGTGCTGCGACTGGTGCTGGGCGCGGACGGCGACCAAGAGGCGACCAAGCGCGTCCGCCTGACGCGCCTGGGGGGCCAGCAGGGCGAGGTCCGCTTCCAGTGGTCGGCCGAGGCCGTCGGCAAGGCGACGGTCGTCTTCTCGGCGCGCGTCCTGGACCGGGACGGCGGCGGCGTCGGCGGCGTCGGCGACGCCCTCGAGCAGGAGCTCGAGGTGCTGGGCAGGCAGGCGCCCGTGTTCCTGGCTACGTCCTTTGCGCTGTCCGGGGGCGGCGGAGGAGCAGGGGTCGGCGGCGGCGGGGACGGCGGCGGCGAGAACGGCGGCGGCGGCGCCGCCGCCATATCGCGGACTGAGGGGCTGTCGCTGCCCGCCGCCGACCTGGGCGCGGGCGGGTCGCTCGACCTAGTCGCCGGCGTGGGTTCCTTGCCGGCCCTCGAGAGCGCGTACGGGCAGCTGCTGAGGCAGGGGGCGCTCTCGAGGGGCGGCGGCGGCGAGGGCAAACGCACGCCGGCGGCAGCGGCCGATGGCAAAAACGCGACGGCGGCGGCCAGGACGGCCGCTGGCGCCTCGCCGTTGCCGCCGCCGCCACCACCAGGAGGAACGGACGCGGGCGAGGTGCTCGACGCCTACCTCTCCGTGGCCACGGCGTGCATGCCCGGCTTCATCGCGCGCTACAAGCAGCAGCAGGGCGCCGACGCCCCGGCGAGCGCGGGCGGCGGCGGCGTCGGCGGCCGCGGCGGCGGCGCCCCGTGGCTTCCCCCCGCGTCGGCCGGGGCCTCTGCGAGGGCGGCGCGCGACGCGGCGGGCCCGCTGACCGTCGCGGAGGCCGGCCTCGTCTACTCTCCCTCGACCCTCTCCGGCGGCGGCTACCAGCCGCCCCCGCGCCCGGACGTCGAGCTCAACAGCTGGGGCGTGTGGGTCGTCGGGCAGGCGGCGGCGGCCGACGGCGGCAGCGGCAGCGGCAGCGGCAAGAGCGGCGGCGACATCGGCGGCGGCAGCGACAAGCGCGCCGCCGCCGCCGCCCCTCTGCCGCCCCCGCTCGCCGGCGACTTTGGCAAGCTGCAAGAGGCCGCCGCCTCGGCCTGGCTCCCCGCCGTGTCCTCGGGCCTCGTCCGCGCCGCCGAGGACGCCCGCCGGCGCGCGTATGGCTACGGCGACTGGTCGAGCCTCTCGTGGGCGCGCCTGGCGCTGCCCGGCGGCGCGGGGTGGGCGCCCCCGGCGGGGACGGACGCGGGCGCCGCGTCGGACCTCTCGATGGCGCGTCTGACCGCCGCCGTCCTGGCCGGCAACGCCACGGTCGGCGCGAGCGCGCGCGCCGCCCTGGCGCTCGAGGCCGCCGGCGGCCCGGCCGACCTGGCGGCCGCGGCGAGCGTCCGCGACCGCCTGCTGTCGTCGCTGCGCGTCGCCGGGCGCACCGCCTACGTGTCCAACCTTCCCGGCGCGCCGGGCGCGGCCCCGCTCCAGGCGCAGGCGTTCGCCCTGCTGCTGCTGTCGGCCGACCCGCCGGGCACGGCCGGCATCCCACCCGCCGCGGAAAGCCCGCTGGTGCAAAAGCTGGCCGCCTACGTGGCGCAGGGCGGCTCGGCGCTGTCGCCATCGGGCGCGCTCTGCGTGTCCGTGTCTGGCGCCGACGCCGCCGTCGCCGCCGCGGCGCTCGCCGCGTACGACGCGCGCGCGGGCAGCGCCGACCCGGACCTGCGCGTCTCGGCGACGGCCGAGGGCGTCGCCGTCGCGCCCGGCGCGGGCGGCGCGGCCCGCGCCGAGACGACGGCGGACGGTGTCGCTGTCGTGTCTGGCGGCGGCGGCGGCGGCGTGTCGAAAGGCGAGAGCGACGACGACGGCGGCGGCACGGGCGGCTCGCTCGCTTTGCTCACGGCCGAGTTCTCCGCCGCCAACGCGGGCACCGTCTTCTCCTCCTCGACGCCCTGGTCCAAGCTCTCTCCGCCGCCCCCCGCCCCGTCGCCCTCTTCCTCCCCCCGACCGCCGACGGCGACGACGGCGGCGGCGACCCGGCTCGTGTTTGGCGCCGAGGGCCGCGGCCAGGCCTCGGTCGCCGTGGGCCTGTCCTTCACGCCGAGGGACCTGCTGCCCTTCCCCACGTACCGCGGAATCTACGTCGAGCGCGTGATCCTGCCCGAGTCCGGCTTGGGCCCCGCCCTGCGCGCCGTGCCGCTGGCCTCCGTGGTCACGGTGTCGGTGCAGGTGACCTCGGCCGACGACCTGCAGGGCGTGGTGGTCGAGGCCTGGATGCCGGGCGGCCTCGAGCCGCTCGACCCGGGCGCCTACCCGGGAGACGCGGGGGCAGAGGTCGCCTGCGGGCAGGGCGCGGGCGGGGACGGCACCGGCGGCGGCGGCGGCGGCGGCGGCGGCGGCGGCGGCGGCGGGTGGGCCTCCTCGCCCTCCCCCCGCTGGTACGGCTGGTGGATGTGCCCGGAGGCCCAGGTCTCGCCCGCGCGCGTGCGCCTGTTCTTCCCCTATCTGTCGGCGGGCACGCGCACCGTCTCGTTCAGGGCGGTGGCGGCCACCGCGGGCGAGTTTGCGCTGCCGCCGACGCGGGCGTACGTCGCGTCGCAGCCCGAGGTGATGGGCCTGTCGTCGGCGGGCGCGCTGGTCGTGTGCGACCTAGGGACGGCGGGCGGCGCGGCCGCGGGGAGGCGGGCGGCGGCCGCGGGCGGGGAAAGGAGCTGCGGCCCGGGGAGCGGCGCGGGGGCCGTCGGCGCGCCCAAGGCGTGCCCGGCCCCCGCGGGTGGCCAAGGGCTGGCATGCAGCGGCAACGGCGCGTGCGACCTGTCCAGGGGCACGTGCGTGTGCCAGGCCGGCTTCTCGGGCGCGGCGTGCGAGCGCGTGGCGACGGCGGCCGCTTGAGGCGTGGCCTGCGGATGCGTCGTTCTTGCTTTGGTTTTTTGTGTATCGCGTTTTCTTGCGCCCCCCCC
>Ga0209390_10000913_pt1 | contig 58489 bp, 52 predicted proteins | sample BON01_FD_187212 | JGI IMG/M metagenome (GOLD analysis project Ga0209390, IMG submission 187212) | Freshwater microbial communities from Lake Bonney liftoff mats and glacier meltwater in Antarctica - BON-01 (SPAdes) (version 2) | ecosystem: Environmental > Aquatic > Freshwater > Ice > Glacier...
TCCGAGTTTGTGCCAATTGCATGAGCCCGCCAAGATTGGCACATGTCAAATTTCGGAGTCTCATCATCAGTTGCCAACCTCAAGCGCGTCGCAGTTCGCACCCCGACTCGCGACGCTGACTATCAAGGTGCGCATTGGTTAGGCGCTCCTGAAGAGCTAGACCTTGATGCACTACAAGAGGATCACGCTGCATTTGTTTCCTTACTTCGCGAACTTGGTTGCGAAGTTGATGTCTTGCCAGAAGCACCAGGCCTTGCTGATGCTTGCTTTGTTTATGACCCCGCTTTCACAACTCCAACAGGAGTAATTCAATTGCAAGGCGCAAAAGAAGCACGCGTTAAAGAGCCAGCATTACTTGTTGGCGATATCAATGCACTTGGCATGCCAACCGTTGGTGTTTTATTGGGCGATGCCACAGCTGATGCTGGTGACATGTTTTGGTTAGACGATCGAACAGTTGCAATTGGTCGCACATATCGAACTAATGAAGCTGGCGAAAAACAACTGCGTGACATTTTCTCTGCCGAAGGTATTGATGTTAAAACTTTTCACATGCCACACGCGATGGGTCCGGAATTCTGTCTGCACTTAATGAGTGTGATCTCACCAATCAGAGATGACCTAGCAGTTGTTTACGAACGCGAAGCGCCAGTTACTTTGCTGCAAGAACTTGCTAAGCGTGGAATCAAAACTGTTTCAGTTCCCGATGAAGAATATATGTCACTTGCTTGCAACGTATTAGCAATTCGTCCAGGTGTAGCAGTAATGCCATCAGGTAATCCAATTACCGCACAGCGTTTACGTGATGCGGGAGTAGAAGTTCACACTTACAAAGCAGATGTAATTAATCGCGGCGAAGGCGGACCAACTTGTTTAACACGCCCGTTATGGCGCGAAGCGTAAATTTTTTAATACGTAGCGGATGCAATCTGAAGAAAACTTTTAGGGAAACGTCACCGTTACCCCGATTGGTTGAAACTTCGTGCACCCCATAAGCGATCCGAAGGAAAACTTTTAGGGAAAAACTTCGGAGTGAGCGTCGGTCCCAACATTTCTTGCTGATCCAAAGGATCGGCAAAATGAATTGGGGACGCGAACAGAGCGTTTGACATAAAACGTTTTCGAAGGATTGCGTAGTACTGAGCGCCGAGCAACAAGCGTGAGGTACCAACCACCAAGCGGCGAGGGAGGGAACCGTCGCTTGCATTCGCAAGCTCCTCCCAAATCCCTGCCTCTTTATCTACGTAATAGGAAAGCCCCCGCGTTCCTGCGGGGGCTTTCCTATTACGCGGCGAGGGAGGGATTTGAACCCCCGGAGGCTTTTACACCTCAGACGCTTTCAAGGCGCCCGCATTCGGCCGCTCTGCCACCTCGCCAAATCGTTTTAAAAAACGATCAAACGTAAGGTTACGCGAGAATCGAACCGTAGTGAAACCAACTCGATGGCGTAGGCTTTGGCCACCAGCAATTCGCTAAAAGGAGCAAAACCAATGGCCAAGCAAGTCCGCCAAGTCACACCACCAGCAATTCGGATCTGGCTGGTTGGAATCGTTGCGACTGCCTTTGCTGCAGCAGCGAATGTGGGCTGGCTACTGATTTGTGTGAACGGCTTTAACTGGAAAATCGAAGTCCCAGAGGGATTCCAAAGCACAACTTATGTGGATGCGACACAACTTCGGATCGCTGTTGCCACGGTAAGTGCGGGATTAATCGCAACTGCCATTGCAGTGGTTCTTAGCAAGCTACTTATTGGTCCACGTCTTTGGTTTCTAGTAAGTGGTCTTGCCGTTGGGTTGTCCTCAACTTATGCTGTCATCACTTTGCCAGATGCTTCACTTTCCGTAAAATTTTCTTTAAGTGTGATGCACGTCCTTGCCACCTTCTTCATTGTAATTCCGATTGCTGAAGCTTTGAAGATTCGGGAATCTGATTTACATCGCGCGGATCTTAAATATCATGAGCACTTTGATAATAAGAGTTCCACCGATGCTGGTGTTATTCCAGCGACTGCTGCAAGTGGAACTTCAAAGAATGAATCTGCTGAAAACCTAAACGAGACACAAGTTATTCCACTTGATTCCACAGATGGTGGAACTTCAAGTTCGGATTAAAACTCGTTTGTAATTCTGAGAGCTAAGTATGGTGAAAATTCGCCAGCATATTTTTTATGAAGGTCGGGTAATTGCCAGTCTTTACCTGTGACAGTGCCACGACAAGATTTAGTGCCGCACCCACATTTAAATTCGTCATAGTCTGAATCATCGCAAGTGGCGTAATCAAAAGTTAATTCCTCACCCACGGCTATGTCGCGGCGCGCTTTTAAAACTGTTGCGCCACTTAGACTGCAACTTGGTTCGCAAGAATGGTTAAAACAATCACCAGGTTCGCGGTGCTCTTGGGAAACTAAATACTGATCATCATCAACTTGAATTGCGCGGTGTTGGCGCTCGACTTCTAAAGTTGCTAAGACTGAACGTGGTATCGACCAACCGCCGAAACTGCCTACTGTTTCTCCGGCACTTATTGGCTCGATTGCAAAACTTCCCCAGCCCTTATTTCCAGCTTCGTGAGCTTGCGCTCTGGGAGTCAACCAGTTCATGTCCAATGAAGTACCTCTTATTCCTGTGTCCAAATTCAGATCAAAATACTGTTCAAATGCAGATCTGATGCTATCTGGAAATGTTGACTCGATGCCAAATCCCAAATGAATTTCTGTTGCACTTATTGCACAAGTGTTCCTCTAGGCTTAAGTCATGATCGATTTAGCCGTTTTACGCCAAGACCCAGATGCTTTGAGGAAATCCCAGGCTGCTCGTGGTGAATCGGTTGAGCTAGTTGATCAAGTAATTGCTGCAGATATTGCTCGTCGAAGCGCAGTTGGAGAGTTTGAGGCGCTGCGCACAACTCAAAAGGCGATTGGCGCCAAGGTTGCAAAAGTGCAAGGCGATGAAAAAACTGCTCTGTTAGCTGAGACTAAAACTTTGTCAGATCAAGTAAAGAGCGCCGAAAATTCACTGCGTGAAATGGACGCTGCTCTGGACGTGCTGGTGCTGGGACTTTCTAACCTCGTTGATCCAGCTGCCCCAGTTGGCGGGGAAGATGATTTTGTTGTCATTAAAGAAGTCGGCACCAAGCGTGATTTTGCCTCCGAAGGTATTGCAGTTCGGGATCACGTTGAAATTGGCGAGCTACTTGGCGCAATCGATATAGAACGTGGCGCAAAAGTTAGTGGCAGTCGGTTTTATTACTTGACTGGCCCAGGCGCGATGCTAGAGCTCGCACTTGTGCAGCTAGCCATGAACACTGCGCAGAAAAATGGATTCACTCCGATGATTCCGCCAGTATTGGTTAAGCCTGCCGCGATGGAGGGTACGGGATTTCTTGGCCAAGCTGCAGAAAATGTTTACCGCCTTGAAGCCGATGATTTGTATTTAGTGGGAACTGCTGAAGTGCCACTTGCGGCATATCATATGGACGAAATTTTAGAAGGCGATCTACCAAGACGCTACGTGGCTTTCTCACCTTGCTTTAGACGCGAAGCTGGAAGTCACGGCAAAGACACTCGAGGAATTTTTCGCGTGCATTGGTTTGACAAAGTTGAAATGTTTTCATTTTGTCCAGTCGATGAAGCACTTGCCGAACATGCTCGGTTACTTGCATTTGAAGAAGAATTTTTACAACTACTTGAGATTCCTTATCGGGTCATTGATGTTGCCACAGGAGACCTTGGTTCAAGTGCGGCGCGAAAGTTTGACTGTGAAGCTTGGGTGCCATCGCAAGAGCGTTATCGCGAAGTAACTTCAACATCAAACTGCACAACGTTTCAAGCACGCAGATTAAAAATTCGTTCACGTGGGGAAAATGGCGTGGAACCGATTGCAACTTTGAATGGCACGCTATGTGCGGTAACTCGCACGATCGTGGCACTTTTTGAAAATCATCAAGAAACTGATGGCTCAGTTCGAATTCCAAAAGCACTGCAGTCATATCTTGGTGGCGCTACGCACTTTAATTTAAAAAAATAAATCTTTACTAAACGAAACAAGCTGAGAAATAGAAATGGCCTACGAGAACTCGTAGGCCATTTCTTATGCGGTTTTATACACCGGCAACCTGTGGCAAGTTTGCCAAAGCTGCAGCGAAGCGCTCATCAGTTATTACTTCATCAGTCATGCGACCATTTAGGAATTCGTCATAGGCAGCAAGATCGAAGTGACCATGTCCACAAAGGGCTGTCAAGATAACGGTTTCTTCGCCAGTTTCTTTTGCCTTTAACGCTTCTTGAATCGCTACTGCAATTGCGTGAGTTGGCTCTGGCGCCGGAACAATTCCTTCGGTGCGAGCAAACTGTACGGCTGCACTAAAGCATTCAGTTTGACCAACCGCTTGCGCGTCCATCAAACCAAGTTCGTAGATGTGTGAAATCAACGGAGCCATACCGTGATAACGCAATCCACCTGCATGAATTGGATCTGGAATGAAGTCTTTACCGAGAGTGTGCATCTTCATAAGCGGAGTCATGCCAGCAGTATCACCAAAGTCATAGGCGTAAGTGCCACGAGTAAGTGATGGACATGATTCTGGTTCAGTTGCTAAAATTCGTGGATTGATTTTGCCAGCCATTTTTTCGCGCAGGAATGGGAACGCTAATCCACCAAAGTTAGATCCACCACCAGTGCAACCAACAATAAGAGTTGGAGTGTCACCAGCTTTTTTCATCTGCAAAATTGCTTCTTCACCAATGATGGTCTGATGCATCAACACGTGATTTAAAACAGAACCAAGTGCGTAACGAGTTCCAGGATCCTTAACTGCAACTTCGACAGCTTCAGAAATCGCGATACCAAGTGAGCCACTTAAGTTTTTCGGATCTGCAGCAAGCATCTTGCCTACTTCAGTTAGCTGCGATGGTGAGCGATGAACTGTGCCACCAAAAGCTTCAATCATTAACTTACGAAATGGCTTTGCATCAAATGATGCGCCAACCTGGAAAACTTCACATTCCATGTCGTACAGCGCGCAAGCAAATGCAAGCGCCGTACCCCATTGACCTGCTCCCGTTTCCGTTACAAGTTTTTTAATGCCCTCTTGTGCGTTGTAGTAAGCCTGTGGCACAGCAGTGTTTGGCTTATGTGAACCAGCTGGCGAGACACCTTCATACTTGTAATAAATTCGCGCTGGTGTACCAAGTGCTTTTTCAAGTCGGTGTGCGCGAAACAGTGGGCTCGGGCGCCATTGGCGATAAACATCTAGGACGCCACCAGGAATATCGATATATCGCTCTTGGCTGACTTCCTGCATGATCAATGCCATTGGGAATAGTGGCGCGAAATCATCGGGCGTAGCAGGTTGGAGGGTGCCAGGATTTAATGCGGGTGGCGGCGGCGAAGGTAGATCGGGAATGATGTTGTACCACTGTGTGGGCATCTCATCTTCGGTCAAAGTGTATTTGTGGGTGCGAACTTCGTCGCTGATCTTGGCCATGATGCTCCTTAGTGAAAAGCCCGTAGAATTAATACGGATAACTCAGAACTCTAGCGACTTTTAGACTTTCGTGACTAGGGCAAAAACCAAGGAATTAGGTAACAATTGTGACGCGGTTAGTGGCCAGCGATCTCGATGGGACTTTCCTGCAAACTGGGGGCACAGTTTCCCCAGAAAACGTGGCAGCAATTGCCCGAGCACATGCAAATGGGCTAGAAACTATTTTTGTAACGGGGCGCCCAACGAGATGGATGCGCCAAATCACAGACATGACTGGGCATGAAGGCCTGGCGCTAGTTTGCAATGGCGCGTTATTAATGGATTTAAAAACTCAAGAAACGATTTATGCCGAGTTGCTTTCCTCCGATGCCGGATTGAGAGCAACTGCCGCTTTGCAAGCCCTAGATCCAGATATTTCCTTTGCCGTAGAACTTGATCGACGTGATGACTCATTTATGGTCGATGATAAATACCGGCCACGTTGGGAAGTAAAAACCAGTCCAGAACCAACTGATGTGGAATCAATGTTCGGCACTGACCTAGTAGTCAAGTTGTTGGCGCGACCAAGTGATCGGATTCAACAAAATGCTGACAGTTTTTTAATTGATGCTCAAAAAGCTTTGGCAGGAATAGTTGATGTCACGCATTCGAATTTCCTTGATCTCATGATTGAGATGAGCGCAATTGGTGTTAACAAAGGAACTGGATTAGAAAAGTTTGCATCTAGTAATGGAATGAGCGCAGTTGATGTTGCAGCAATCGGTGACATGCCAAATGATTTACCCATGATCGAGTGGGCTGGCCGCGGCGCGGCTGTTGACAACGCTCATGATTGGATCAAAGCGGTGGCACATGAACATGTTCCATCCAACGATGATCATGGCGTTGCAGTGTTTATAGATCGAATTATTGCTAGTTAACTCTCTTGCGTAAGTTTTCTAACCAGACTTTTGGCGCAACCTGTGAAGTTGGAATTTCTGCAACCTCTCCGTCGCCACTTGCGTTGTCATGACGCGGGTATGAACCCAAGAATTTAACATCGGCACAAATTTCGCGAAGCTTGATCAACACCTCGCCGAGATTCTCATCATCTATGTGTCCAACACAATCTAAGGAAAAGAAGTAGTCGCCCAGTTGTTGTTTAGTGGGGCGCGATTCTAGGCGGGAAAGATCAACACCTCGAACAGCAAATTCAGTCAAAATCTTTAGCAAGGCACCTGGTTGGTTGCGATGCATAAATAAGGACAAAGTTGTTTTGTCATTACCAGTTGCAGGCTGGGCATGGCCTGGCTTACTAGCAAGAACAAACCTGGTCCAGGCGGAGTCGCTGTCACCAATTCCTTCAGCAAGAATTTCCAAGCCGTAATGTTTCGCGGCTGCAACAGAACAAATTGCTGCGTCATAGTTTGCGCCACTTGCTAATTCTTCCGCGGCGGCGGCAGTAGACATAGCGGGCAACACATGAACACCAGGAATGTTTTGCGATAACCAATTCACGCATTGTGCATGCGCATGAGGATGCGTCGCAATTCGTGAGATGTTAGAAATCTTGGTTCCAACTTTACCTAAAAGGGCAAAATCAACTGGAATCGCAATCTCATCAATAATTTCTAATGGATCGCCATGACCTAATTCATCCAAAGTCGTTGAGACAGATCCTTCTACTGAGTTCTCGATTGGAACTAAGGCGGCAAACACTTCGCCGGATCTAACTAGGTTTAATGCGTGTCGCACCGACTCAGCAGGAATTAACTGCGCTTGCGCAGCAATAGGCATCTGCAAGAGAGCTGCTTCAGTGAAGGTTCCCTTAGGGCCAAGATAGACAAATGAATTTTTCATAGAATGCCAAGATTACGCGCTTTTAGTCGGAGTCAATTTCACATTCAACGATTATGGTCAAGACCTCAATTAAATAAGGGTTTCCAAAGCATTACTTATTTATTTTCCTGACCAGCAATCGATAACCAATGTTGGCGCGCCAAGGGTATTAGTTTGCCAATAATTAAGTGAGAATTACTAAGTGGATTCAACAATTTATCGACGCACCCAAAGTGGCGCAATTTCTGGAACACCAGAGTTAAATAATCCACCAAAAGAAAAGAATGTGGAACCAGTTTTTTCCGTTTCAACTTTTCGAGCTGGCGATATAAGTGAAACAAAAACACAACCGCCTTTTGTTGGAAGTTCACCATTAGAAAACATCTCAAAATTTAGGACGCAATTCTTGTCACTTAATTTGCCATGGCGTAAATCTGGAAAAGTAAAAGCAACAAAACGATTCCCTCGCCCAGTTCGCTATGTCAGAAACATAGTTCTGGCATACCTTGCGTTTTATGTCGTACTTGGATTTCATGCAACAACTTCGCTCAATAAAATTCCAGCTGCATCAAGTGGTGTGATTGCTGACACCGCAGGCACTAACTGGCTCTTAGCTGGCTCTGATAGTCGTGAAGGATTGACTAAAGCCGAACAAAAAGAACTTCGCACTGGAAAAGATGAAGGCACTCAACGCACTGACACATTAATGATTATTCATATAACAGATGAAGGAATACCAACTCTGGTTAGTTTGCCACGAGATTCATACGTAATTATTCCTGCCCACATAGCTCTTGATGGAATGGAGGTAACTGACAGGCGAAATAAAATCAATACTGCTTATGGCAAGGGCGGTGCACCCTTGTTAGTTGAAACAGTGGAACGCAACACTGGATTACGTATTGATCACTACATGGAAATTGGTTTCAAGGGAATCCGAGATATTACAAATGCAGTTGGCGGAGTCAACATGTGTATCCCTGCTGATGTCACGGATGAAAATTCAGGCTTGAATTTGCTTGCAGGCTGCCAAGAACTAGATGGCAAAAGTGCGTTGGCATATGTTCGGATGCGGTACGCAGATCCACGTGGCGACTTAGGTCGGGTAGAACGTCAACAACAGTTCTTAAGTTCTGTTATGAAAAAGGCTGCAACTCCTGCTGTGTTACTAAATCCAATAAGCATGTGGAGGCTAGTAGATGCGAGCACAGGTTCAGTAAATGTTGGCGATGGTGACTCAATTCAAGACATGGCAAATTTAGCTATTGCGATGCGTTCGTTATCAAATGGCAAGGGGACTCTGATGACAGTTCCAGTTTCAACTGCGGAGGAAACCACTGCGGCTGGAACATCTGTAATTTGGGATGAGGTTGCTGCCCGAGAACTCTTTGTTTCCTTAGGTGCAAACTAATCTTTCGATTTCTTTCATCGTAGAAAAACAGCAAAATCACAGTCTTTTGGCGAATAATCTCATAAGATTTCACGAGAGATCCCAATTAGGAGAATTATGTCTTTAATGTCGCACGTCGCCTTCCAAGAAGTCGCGCTGACAGGAACCAACTACACAACGGTAGTTATCGTTGCGGTAATTGCTTTAGCAGCGCTAGTCGTTGCTGCGCTGTTAGTACGCGAGGTTTTAGCAGCCGATGAAGGCACTGACAGCATGAAAAAGATTGCCAAGGCAATTCAAGAGGGTGCCTCCGCATATTTAAATCGTCAGTTCCGCACTCTCGCGGTATTTGGCGTACTTGTATTCTTCCTGTTGTTCCTGCTTCCAGCAGACACACAAAGTGAGCGCATTGGCCGCTCCTTGTTCTTCTTAGTTGGCGCTGTGTTCTCTGGCATCACTGGCTACATGGGCATGTGGTTAGCAGTTCGCGGAAACGTGCGAGTTGCAAATGCAGCTAACACCAGCGGCGAACAAGAAGCTATGAAGATTGCTTTCCGCACTGGTGGCGTAGCTGGAATGTTTACTGTCGGACTTGGCTTATTTGGCGCAGCAGTTGTGGTTTTGGTTTACAAGGGTGAAGCTCCAAAAGTACTTGAAGGTTTCGGCTTCGGCGCTGCGCTTCTTGCTATGTTCATGCGCGTTGGCGGTGGTATCTTTACCAAGGCTGCTGACGTTGGCGCAGACCTTGTGGGCAAAGTTGAACAGGGTATTCCTGAAGATGACCCTCGTAACGCAGCAACAATTGCGGACAACGTAGGTGACAACGTAGGTGACTGCGCAGGTATGGCCGCTGACTTATTCGAATCATATGCAGTGACGCTGGTTGCAGCATTGATTCTTGGCAAGGCTGCATTCGGTGAGATCGGATTAGTCTTCCCGCTCGTTGTTCCAGCAATCGGCGTTGTTACTGCAGTAATTGGTATCTTCGCTGTAACACCACGACCAGGTGATCGTTCTGGAATGACCGCAATTAATCGCGGCTTCTTCTTATCCGCAGTAATTAGCGCAGTACTTGTCGCGATCGCTGCATACCAATTCTTGCCGGCCACACTTGCTGAATTAGTTGCAGTTTCAGATCCAACATTCGGATTGGTTGATAGTGCAAGTGTAAATCCACGCCACATGGCAATTGGCGCAGTACTTATCGGTATTGTTTTGGCGGCTGCAATCCAGCAGCTAACTGGTTACTTCACGGAAACTAATCGCAAACCAGTTGACGATGTATCAAAGTCTTCGTTAACAGGACCTGCAACGGTAATTCTTGCCGGTGTTTCACTTGGTATGGAATCAGCTGTTTACTCTGCACTATTAATCGGTACAGCACTGTACAGCGCGTACTTACTTGGCGGAACTTCAGTAATTCTTGGTCTGTTTGCAATTGCGCTTGCCGGCACCGGCTTGCTAACAACTGTTGGCGTCATTGTTTCAATGGATACTTTCGGACCAGTTTCTGATAACGCTCAAGGTATTGCAGAAATGTCTGGCGATGTTCATAGTGAAGGCGCACAGGTTCTAACAAACCTAGATGCAGTCGGTAACAGCACTAAGGCAATCACCAAGGGAATTGCAATTGCTACTGCAGTATTTGCAGCAACTGCATTGTTCGGTGCTTTCCGCGAGGCAGTAACAACTGCAGCAGCAAGTTACACCGGGCCAGATATGCAATACAAGGCAGTACTTGATATCGCTAATCCAGCAAACCTATTTGGTTTGTTGATTGGCGCAGCAGTTGTATTCATGTTTAGTGGCTTACTTATCAACGCAGTATCACGCGCGGCAGGATCGGTAATCTTCGAAGTTCGTCGTCAGTTCCGCGAGAAGCCGGGCATTATGGCTGGCACCGAACTTCCGGATTACAGTCGCGTTGTCGATATCGTGACTAAGGATTCATTGCGTGAACTTACAACCCCAGGTCTACTTGCAGTCCTTACTCCAATTGCAGTTGGTTTCGGCTTAGGAATTGGAGCCCTTGGTTCCTTCTTGGCCGGCACAATCGCAACGGGAACTTTGATGGCAGTATTCCTATCCAACTCAGGTGGCGCGTGGGATAACGCAAAGAAGTTCGTGGAAGATGGACACTTCGGTGGCAAGGGTTCGGATGCGCACTCTGCAACCGTAATCGGCGACACTGTTGGCGATCCATTCAAGGACACTGCTGGTCCAGCTATCAACCCATTGCTAAAGGTTATGAACCTGGTCGCATTGCTGATCGCTCCAGCTGTTGTTGCCATGAATTTGGAAGGCGACACACTCACTCGAGTCGGCATTACTGTTGCCGCAACTTTGGTAATTGTGGTGTCAGTAATCATTTCCAAGCGCCGTTCAATCACAGTTGGTGAGGAAGCGGCAGTTTCCTAAATCTGGAATCCAGTTCAAATAATCAAGTGCACCTCAGTAATTTCTGGGGTGCACTTTTTTGTCGGAATAACTCAATGTTTTAGGGCAATAATGAGTAATCCACAGCCATTCGCGACTCGCGGGCAAAAGACCTCAGTTTGACAATGCCCCTACTTCATAAGGCACACTCTCGGGGATAGCGCTTTTGACTCTATATATAGAGTCTTTGGCATTTGCCGAAGGGAATCTTTTGTCGACACCACATCGTCTGGTTATCGTGGAATCGCCAGCCAAGGCTAAAACGATCCAGAAATACCTGGGTCCAGGTTACGAAGTGACGGCTTCCGTTGGTCACGTTCGCGACTTGCCTGAGCGCGCGATTGATGTGCCGGCCGAAATCAAAAAGCAGCCTTGGGGTCGCATGGCTATTGACGTTGAAGATGACTTCACTCCTTATTACGTAGTTAGCTCCAAAAAGAAGGACAAAGTCGCGGAATTAAAGCGCATGCTAGCTGACGCCGATGAATTATTGCTCGCAACTGATGAGGACCGCGAAGGCGAAGCTATTGCCTGGCACTTGATGGAAATCTTGCGTCCAAAGGTTCCAGTTCGCCGAATGGTGTTTCATGAAATTACGCCAGAGGCAATCCGCCATGCTGCAGAATCAACTCGCGACATTGATATGCAACTGGTTAACGCGCAGGAAACTCGGCGCTTGATTGACAGACTTTATGGATTTGAAGTATCGCCAGTTCTATGGCGCAAGGTTCAAGCGGGACTTTCTGCTGGACGCGTGCAGTCAGTAGCAACTCGACTGATTGTGGAGCGTGAGCGCGAACGCATTGCTTACAAGCGAGCTTCTTACTGGGACATCGAAGGTAACTTTGACCCACAATCATTTAGTGCAAACCTAGTTGCTGTTGGTGGCAAAAAGATTGCGCAAGGAAAAGATTTTGATACGTTAGCTCAACTTAAAGATGCAACCATAGTTCACCTAGATGAAGTTGCTGCAAAAAGTTTGTGTGCATCGTTAACTGATGCAAAGTTTGCAGTTCGTTCGGTTGATGATCGTCCGTACTCAAGCAAACCAAAAGCGCCATTCATGACTTCGACTATGCAACAAGCAGCTTCGGGTCGATTGAAATGGGGCGCGCAGCGCACCATGCGTGTGGCACAGGCGTTGTATGAACGCGGATACATAACTTATATGCGTACCGACTCAACAACGCTTTCGGATACTGCGTTAAATGCTGCACGTACACAAGCTGCTCAACTTTACGGAACTGATCACGTATCTGAAGCGCCTCGTCGTTATGACCGCAAAGTTAAGAACGCGCAAGAAGCGCACGAAGCAATTCGTCCAGCCGGAGATGTTTTCCGCACGCCCGCAGAAGTCGCTGGCGAATTAGTTGGCGATGAATTTGCGCTGTATGACTTAATTTGGAAGCGCACAGTTGCAAGCCAGATGGCAGATGCAAAAGGCACTACTGCAACGATTCGTATTGGCGCTACTAGTGGCGATGGTCGGGACGCAGAATTCTCAGCAAGTGGAACTGTAATCACTTTCCGTGGCCACATGGCTGCCTACGATGATGCTGACGAAGATCAAGATGAAAAAAATGATGCTCGTCGCTTACCTGCAGTCAAGGTCGGGGACTCAGTAACAGCTATTTCACTTGAGCCAAGTGGTCACACTACTAATCCACCAGCTCGCTATACCGAGGCAACACTTGTGCAAAAACTTGAAGAGCTTGGCATTGGCCGGCCTTCAACTTATGCGGCAATTGTGAGTCGCATTATTGACCAAGGTTATGTTTGGAAACGTGGCAGCGCTTTAGTCCCACACTTCTTGGCATTCACTGTTACGCGCTTGATGGAAGAAAACTTCACGCAACTTGTGGACTATGACTTCACTGCTTCGCTTGAAGAAGTACTCGATGAAGTAGCCAGCGGAAATCAAGGACGACTTGAAGTTCTAAAGCGTTTCTACTTTGGCGAGAAAACTGAAGGTTCTATCTTTCCGGGACTTGCCCCACTCGTTGCGGTTTATGGCGACATTGATGCGCGCGCAATGGCATCGTTACCGATCGAAGGTCATGAAGGAATAGTTCGTGTTGGTAAGTATGGTCCATACTTAGAGCGCGGCGAAGGGGAAACTTTGCAGCGGGCAAACATCCCACAGGATTTAGCGCCAGATGAAATGACTGCAGAAAAAGCTGAAGAGCTATTCAACGCACCTTCAGGTGAGCGTGAACTTGGGGTTGACCCAGAAACTGAACGAACCTTGATGGCAAAGACTGGAAGGTTCGGTCCATACTTCACTGAAGTTCTGCCGGAGGGTTCTCCTAAGAAAGAGAAGGCACGCACTGCGTCGTTGTTCTCAACCATGGATGTTGAGCAAGTGACGCTAGAAGATGCGCTTCGCATGTTTACTTTGCCGCGTGAGATTGGACTTGATCCAACTGAAGGGGAGCCAATTACTTCCCAGAACGGTCGTTACGGCCCGTACCTGCTAAAGGGTAAAGAGTCCCGCACGCTGCCCGATGAGGAGTCGATCTTTGGCTGCACATTAGAGGAAGCATTGGTTCTATTTGCGCAACCAAAACTTCGTCGTGGCCGTGGGCAAGCAGCTCCACCATTAAAGATTGTTGGCGTTGACCCATCAACTCAAAAAGAAGTTGTGGTTCGTGAAGGTCGATTTGGAATTTACATAACTGATGGCGAAACAAATGCCTCACTTCGCGGTGGCGACTCAGTTGAAACTATTTCAATTGAACGTGCTTCCGATTTACTTGCTGAACGTCGGGCTGCTGGTCCAGCAGTAAAGAAGCCAGGTGCTCGTAAGGTTGCTGCTAAGAAACCACCAACCAAGAAGAAAGCCGCTTCGAAGAAAAAATCTGCGGCGAAGAAAGCAGTTGGAAGCACCAAGGTAGTTAGTGGCGCAGCAGCGAAAAAAGCCTCCGCCAAGACTAAGACTGGTGTTGGAAATGTGGCAACGGAATCTGACGTCACCCCGGTTGGCTAAGGTTTACCTGTGAGTACTGGATTCTTTATTGCCATCGAAGGTGGCGAGGGTGCGGGCAAATCCACGCATTCAAAGCGGCTGGCGCATTACTTAGAGTCCATAGGTCATGAAGTAGTTCTGACGCGTGAACCTGGCGGCACACCAACGGCGGAGAAAATCCGAAACATTTTGTTGGATCCAGAAATTGCGGACATGCCAGATCAAACTGAGGCACTTTTGTTTGCAGCCTCGCGCGCTGACCATGCTGCCAACTTGATTCGACCAGCACTAGAGCGAGGCGTCACAGTTATTTGTGATCGTTACTTTGATTCCTCTGTCGCATACCAGGGTTTCTCGCGGGGGCTTGGCTCAGACAAAATTCGAGATTTAAGTCTCTGGGCAACTAATAATTTGATTCCTGATTTCACAATCTATTTAGATGTGCCAGCCGAAGCAGCGCAACAACGCATGGATGGCACTGATCGAATGGAAATTCAGTCGCGTGATTTTCATGAGGCAGTTCATCAAGCATTTCGCGACATCGCTGCTAATTCAAAGTTTCCAAATGTATTAATAGATGCAACTGCGCCGAAAGACGAGGTTGCAGCTGCTGTGCAAGCAGCCATTGATGGAGTTTTAGCTTCCCGATGAAAGTTTTTGATTCCTTAATCGGGCAAGAACAAGCAGTACAGGAAATGCAACGAGCCACAATTGATGCAGCCAAACTTTCAATTGGCGAACGTGGCGATGCTATGACTCATGCTTGGCTAATCACTGGACCGCCTGGCAGTGGGCGAAGTACATTGGCGCTTGCTTTCGCAGCATCGCTTGTTTGCCCAAATGGTGGTTGCGGGGAATGTATAGATTGCCGCAATGTCGCAGCCGGAATGCATCCTGATGTGGAGCACATAGTTCCTGAAGGCATCGTATATAAAGTTGATGCAACTCGGAGCTTGATTGAGCGCGCATCCCTTTTACCAACACGTTCCCCATGGCACGTGATCGTGGTTGAGGACGTGGACCGATTTCGCCTTGATGCAGCCTCAACATTGCTCAAGACATTAGAAGAGCCACCACCACAAACCGTCTGGTTACTGTGCGCCCCAACTGTTGATGACGTTTACCCAACAATTCGCAGTCGTTGTCGCCATGTATTGCTCACCACCCCAACCCTGTCAGCAATTGCTGAGCAATTAACTTCACGATTTGGTATTGACGCAGCAATGGCGTCCTTTGCAGCGCGCGCAGCCCAGGGTCACATCGGTCGAGCTCGAGCAATTGCTACTGATGAAAGTGTTCGGTTACGTAGAAAGCAAACACTTGATATCCCAGCAAACCTTCGAGCTGTAAGTTCTTGCTTTGATTTAGCGAGCAAAATTGTTGCAAGCGCGAACGCTGATGCCGATGAAATTGTTAGCCCCTTAGATGAAAAAGATGATCAAGACATCCGTACTGCTTATGGTGAAGGCGCTGAAGGCAAAGGATTAAAGACAGTAGAGCGCCAGATGAAGAGCTCACTAAAAATCTTGGATGAACGAATTAAGGCTCGCCGTCGCCGAGTGTTAAGCGATCAGTACGATCGAGTTCTTCTAGATCTAACGGGGTATTTTAGAGATGTTTTAGTGATTCAATCTGGCGCAAGCGTTGAATTGATAAATGAAGAAATGCGAGAAGTAATTGGGCGAGTAGCAAGCGCGGATGATGAATCAGCGACGTTACAAAAGATTGCCGCGATTACCGAAACTCGGGATCAAATCGTGGCAAACGTTAACCCATTAAACGCCTTTGAATCGTTGTTTGTAACGCTTAGGGATCCAAAGCTCAATGCAATTGTTGGTTAGTTTCCAAAATCTTGCGCGCTGGATTAAGGTCTAGAGAGAATCATTTAGGGGATTAGTTGCGTAAATTTCTTGTTGTCAGCATAGTTTTTTTGATAGGCATCATTGCACTGCTTGGCTATGCGCAAACTTCAAACTCGCCAACTAATTCCAGCACTCCAAAGCCAGTTGCTAGTCCGGCCGCGTCAGTGGATGCGGGACTTGAGGCGTTTTACACTCAGACTTTGGAATGGTCAGAATGCAATGGTCAATTTGAATGCGCTGTTTTTGCAGCTCCGATTGATTATGCAAATCCAGATAATGGCGACCTAAGTATTTCGGTTATTAAGAAAGTGGCATCTGGCACAGCACTTGGCTCATTAATTCTAAATCCAGGTGGACCTGGCGGTTCTGGAATTGAGTACACGACTTACGTGGAGTATGTAGTTAGCTCCACGCTTAGAGATAACTTTGACATCGTTGGCTTTGATCCACGAGGTGTGGGAGCGAGTACTCCCGTTGAATGCTTGAATGACGAGCAAACTGATTTCTATGTCGCACTGGATGGCTCACCAGATAATCAAACGGAGATCGATGATGCGATAAAGATGTCGCAGGATTTTGCTGAGGCTTGCGCTGCTAACTCTCCTGAACTTTACAAGTTTGTTGACACTGTGAGCGCGGCCAAAGACATTGACATTCTTAGGGCACTTTTAGGTGATGAGAAACTCAACTGGCTAGGGAAAAGTTATGGCACATTCCTTGGTGCTACTTACGCAGATTTATTTCCAGACAAAGTTGGACGCATGCTCCTTGATGGCGCGATTGATCCAACCTTAAGTAATGAGACCTTGTCGTATGGTCAAGCGATGGGATTCGAACTCGCGCTTGCAAGATTTGTTGATGACTGCGCGACGAAAGATGATTGTCCACTAGATGCAAGTGGACCAGCTGGAATTTCTGAGATTAGTGATTTGCTAGCTGAGTTGGATGCCAACCCAGTGCTCTTGAAGGATGGCAGGGAATTCACCCAAGCTATGGGAACTCTTGGAGTTGTGGGATCACTTTATGACAAGCAATACGGGTGGCCAGAATTACGAACTATTCTTGGCTCCGCTTTTGCTGGCGACTTTACGGGGCTAGCAGCGAGTGTTGATCGCTACACGGGTCGGGAAGCAAATGGAACCTACCGAGACAATTCCAATGATGCGATCGCTGCGGTGAATTGCCTAGATCGCTCAGATCGTGCCACCACAGAGCAAACTATTGAACTGGCAAAGAAGTGGAAAGTAGATGCTCCAAACTTTGGTGAGTATCTAGCTTGGAGCAATGTTGGCTGTAGTTTTTGGAAAACTCCTGCAACTGGAATCGCAAAAGCTATTAGCGCGCAAGGCGCACCGACGATCTTGGTAGCGGGCACGGTTAATGACCCAGCAACGCCATACGAATGGTCCCAAAAATTAGCCGGGCAGCTTTCCTCTGGCGTGCTGCTAACACTTGATGGCGATGGCCACACTGCGTATTTCCAGGGGTCAAAGTGCATAGATGAAGTTGTAGATAACTTTTTTCTAACAGGCATGGCAGAAGATGGAATCATCTGTACTGATGGTCCGTAGTTAATTCGATAACAAAATGAGATTGCAATAGAGTTTTAATAGGAAATAGCTAAATGGAGGGAGTGCGACTGTGAGTGATAATGAAGCTCTAAAAATTAATAGTTACCGTCAAACTGCTTGGATTTTAGTAGTCTCTGGTGTTATCGGAATTATTGCTGCGATCGAATTAATTATTCAAAAAATTAGTGTGCTTAGTGATCCAACCTTTGTTCCCAATTGCGACATAAATCCAATTCTTTCTTGCGGATCAGTAATTAATACTGAGCAAGCGTCACTTTTTGGTTTTCCGAACCCCATTTTGGGTGTAATTGGATTCACGATCGTAATTATGTTTGGAGTCCTATTATTCGCTGGCATTCAATTGCCTAATTGGATGTGGCTCAGCCTAAACGCTGGTGCTTTAGTAGCCATGATTTTTGTAGTGTGGCTCGTATCTCAAAGTCTTTATGTGATTGGCGCTCTTTGCCCGTGGTGCATGGTGGTTTGGTCGATAACGATTCCAATTTTTTGGCAGATTACGACTGACAACTTAACCGCGAAACGAATGAGTTTTGGGACAGCAGTATCTGAAATTGTTGTAACTTTAAAGTGGATTTTAGTGGCGGCCACTTACTTGATAATTGCTGGACTAATTTTTATTCGCTGGTCAGATTTCTGGCTTAAGTAGTTAGTTTCAAGAAATTTAGTTAGCCAAGTTAATTATTTGATTTGCAGTTCTGCGCGCGGCCGAGAATGCTCCCTGTATGTGTCCGGGCGAATTCGTCGAAGTCTCTGTAGATGAAAAATACAGCCGCCCATCGAAGTGAGAATCACGCAATACCTTGGCGCCAAACAACTGATAATCGTTTAATTCAGACACGTTTGGAGGCGAAGTAAGTTCTGATTTGCTCCAGTCTTCGATTATTAAGGATGAGGGATTTGCGGCCTCGGCGCCGAAGATCGCCACTAGCTGTTCCCTTATAACTTCCCTTGTAACGCTCTCACGACTGAAACCAAAGAGCGCACCGAATGTGGCTGCCTCATTACTCACGTCATGTATTTCTCTAAGCGGACCAACATGGCTCATCGCACTTCCCGCTAAGCCCTTCGCACGCCAAAATGGAGAATCATAAATTGCCACAACTTTTGTAATTGCTCCCATCCACACTGGAGTTCTCGCAGCAAAACTTTTTAACTCTTGCGGCAGATCAGGATGAAAAGTGATGATCGCAATCGCCGTTGCTGGAGGCAGTGCCACGACCACATGCCTTGCTGTAAAGTCCCCACTATCTGTAATTACACTCACACCGTTTTTAAACCGCAATTCTGTAACCTTGGTTGAAAGTTTGAGTGAATCAATAGGGAGTGAATTAGCGAGACTTGTTGTGAGCGACTGCATGCCGCCTGAAATTCGCCAAGCCTGTTGATCGAGTGGATTGCCGTCAAGTTTTTGAATACTTCCCGGGACTTGATACATCATGTCGCCAGCAGTATGTTGCGGAAAACTTATTAAACCAAATTCAGAAATCACTTCAAGAACTTCATGTTCGTTTTGCCAAAACCAAGTGGCACCAAGATCAATTCCAGGTTCAACTGTGAGTAACCGTCCACCAACACGATCTCGAGCTTCAAGTATTACAACGGAAATCCCAGCTTGATCCAAAAGGTTTGCTATCCGAAGCCCACTTGCGCCAGCGCCAACGATAGCAACGTCCGTTGTTTTAGTCATTGACTGAGCATACTTGGAGTGGTACTCGACGTGACTTGATCTCACTAAAATATGAGTGCGCTCTAAACCCTTGTGTTTATTGCAAGCCACCTTAGCTCAGGGGTAGAGCAACGCACTCGTAATGCGTAGGTCGTCAGTTCAAATCTGACAGGTGGCCCCACAGAAATGAGCCAGATGCATCTATAAATTCTTGTTAAAGAAATCTACGGAACGCTCCATTGATAATCCCCATTGCGGACCAAAAGCATGTTGTTCACCTTCATAGATGTGAAGCGTCACATCCACACCAGCGGCATTCATTTGATCAGCAGCACGCTGCGACCAGGCAACTTTGCAACTTTCATCATTAGTTCCATGATGAATCATGATTGGCCTAGTTATTTTGTCGAAATAGTTTTCCGCAGAAATACCAGCCCAAAATTCTGGCGAGTCCTCTGGTAAACCGTATTTCTGAGCAATTGGAATTTCAATGTCTGGGTTACCGCGACCCCACTTATTAAAGTTGTCCTCGTATTTAGCACTTACCGGTGCATACAAAATCAAGGCATCGAATTCATCAGGAGCAACAGTTGCTACGTTGTAACCAATGCCACCACCCATTGATCGGCCCAAGTAACCAATCTTTGTGGTGTCCACTTGGGGGATCCCAGAAGTTCGCAGCGCTTTAGCAGCAGCAATTACATCAATGGTGTAACCAAGGCGAAGGTTGATTGAATTATCAGGATCATCGTCGCTTCCCGCATGATTTCGATAGTCAGTGTGCAGGACTATAAATCCGTTATTTGCCAAGTAATCCTGCTCACGCTTCAAGCCACGACCTGAGGTGTAGATCGCCACATCAATGTAGCCATGTCCCAACACCAAGGTTGGAAACGGACCATCACCATTTGGAATGTTCATGATCCCCGAAATTGTTAAATCGTTTGCTTTGTAAGTAACGGGGTAGCGCTTGTAATTTGCGGTTGTTCCTATTAGCTCTCCAACCACGAGATCGGATCCAGTAATGGGTGTTTGCATTAATGCAGGTAATGAAATCTCGTTGAAGTTAGGTTTTGGCGAAGGAGTCGCCGATACCGGCGGACTGGAAACAGCAACTGAAGCCTCGGTGTTTTGACTAGAGCACCCAGTTATCAAAAGTGCAGCGATTGCCAAGGGAACGATGAAAGATTTACGCATATTTAACGATAGGTCACAACATTTACTCTTGCATTGTTACTGACCTGAAATTCACTGGCAAAAATCCGCTAGATTCCGCGACTAATGCGGGCTGCATCCAAAATTGCATTGTGAATTCCACGGCTACTTATTGCGTCGCCAATTCGAAACACTTGAAAATTCCCAGCAGTATTGCGAACTGCTGTCTGTGGCCTTCCAGAAAGGAGTGCCTCAAGATTTACTTCGCCACCATTTGAGGAAAGTGGAACGAGTTCGTCGTACACATCTGAAATTGCTTGGGTGCCAGTTTCTACAACAATTGCATTAACAATTCTTTCCTCTACCCAGGTCTCATCTTCCATTCCAAGAAATGCCGTGAATGTGCCATCAGAGTTCTTTTCAATTCTCTTGAGGTAACGCAAGACTGTGAACTTCGCGCCAGCACTTGAAAGAGCGCGAAAATATGCAGACGCTGTCATGCCACCGACATCAATTGCCATCGCTCGCTCTGGTGTTACTAGTTCGACTCTTGCACCACCAGCGATCAATTTCTCACCAACATCCAGTGCTTGATTGCCGCCATGGTCATCAAATACCAAAATGTCGCCCGTTAAACGCTTTGAACCAGAAAGCACATCCCAACTTTCAGTTATGAACTCACTACCAGGGATATCAAGTCGCTTAGGCATTCCACCAGTTGCAACAATAATCACATCAAATCCAGAACTGACTAAGTCATTTGCGTCAACATAATTATTTAGTTTCACCGTTACGCCAAGTCGCTTGAGTTCTTGTACACGCCAGTCAGTAATACCTTGCAAATCTCGTCTACGTGGTGCGCGAATTGCGATGTTAACTTGGCCGCCAAGTGAATCGTTGGCTTCAAACAAAGTAACGGTGTGGCCTTTTTCAGCTAAAGTTCGTGCGGCTTCGAGTCCACCAGGACCGCCACCAACTACGGCAACATTCTTAGTTTGCTTTGCTGGAGTTATGTCTTGTGGAAGTTCAAGCTCACGTCCCGTCGAGGGATTGTGAATACAAAATGCAGCACCAGCTGTGTAAATTCCATCAATACACATGCTGGCTCCAACACAGGGACGAATTTGATCTTCAGTTTTGTTCGCGATCTTGGTAGGTAAGTATGGATCAGCGATTAAGGCACGCGTCATGCCAACTAGATCAAGTAAGCCAGCCTCGATGGCGTAGCGCGCGGTTGGCACATCTGCAATTTTCCCAGCATGCATGACAGGCACATTTAGTTTTTGTTTCATCTCGCCGATGAGTTCCAGATGAGGCGCGGATGCCATTCCCATTATTGGAATCATTCGAGTTAGTCGGGCATCTGAATCGATCGCGCCACCCAGTGCACTTATCAAATCAACACCCTCGTCAATGATGTCTTGTGCAACAGTCAGTAATTCACCTGGTGCCAAGCCATTTTCGCGCAATTCATCAAAGCTCATTCGAGCGCTTATTATGAAGTCCTCGGGCACGGCTTGCTTTATAGCTCGAATGACTTCCAATGGATAACGCATGCGGTTTTCGTGTGAGCCACCATATTCATCCGTTCGATGGTTCCAAAACGGTGTCATAAATGCATCCAGGTAATGTCCATGAATCATCAAGTCAATGCCATCCATGCCAGCAGCAACACAACGTTGCGCAGCAGAGACATAGTCAGACTTGATTCGATCCATATCCCAAATTTCAGCTTCTTTAGTAAAGGAGCGATGTGCACTTTCTCGCACCGCGCTGGCGGAGATTGTTGGTAGCCATTCCCCGGCGTAACTGCTACTTCGGTGACCCAGGTGCGTCAATTGGATCATTACCGCTGCGCCAAGATCATGAACTTCATCTGTAAGCAAGCGCATCCAATGCACAGACTCATCTTTCCAAAGTTGCAAATTTCCAAAGGCTGGAGCACTTTCGCGACTAACGATCGAACTGCCACCGATCATCGTTAGACCAACGCCGCCTTTGGCTTTAGCCACGTGATATGCGCGGTACCGATCTTTGGGCAAACCATCTTCACCATAAGAAGGTTCATGAGATGTGCTAACAATGCGATTACGAAGTGTCAGATTCTTGATCGTAAACGGCGTTAGCAGCGGATCTGTCAATTTAACTCCAAGGTTTAGTTAAAAAAAGACTACAAGTATCGGGCAACTTGTGTGACTAATCAAAGTGATACTAGTTATCCCAACAGGAGGCACGAACTGCCTGCCTTGGTGACTTCTGGATATAACGGATGTAACCTAAAAACATGAGTAACAAAAGAGCAAACAAAATATTAGGGGTCGTTGTTGCTGGTATTTCCATGGTGGCCTTGATTTTGGTCTTGGCTCTCAAGGCACCAACGCCACAACTGGATTCCAATTCACCCGAAGGAACTGTCCAACGATATTTGCAAGCAATCACTGATCGTGACTTTGATACAGCGCTCACATACTTAGCAACTGACTCCAAGTGTAAAATTGAAGATTTTGATCGGGCATACATTCAGGAATCAGTTCGAATTGGACTAGCGGAAACAACAGAAACGCAAACGAGGGCCACAGTCAAAGTAACTGTCGAATCATCAAATGGGGATCCATTTGGGGGAAACTTTACTCAAAATCAGGCATTTCGATTAGTAAGTTCTGATGCAGATTGGAAAATTACTGGCATACCGTGGCCAACTTATGAATGTGGTGGAGTGTATAAATAATGTCAATCCTGCTGTCTCTGGTTCTGCTGGTCATTTTCGTTTTGAGCATTGTTTTAACTCTGCGCAAAATTACTTCTAAGTCACAAAGTCCAACTTCAACTGCGCAACCAGTTCGACTCTTTTTTCAATACGGCTTAAGTTTTGGACTCTTCATTATTGTCACCGTTGGAGTAGCTGGTCTATTAAGCAGAGCTCTTGATACCTCAAGTATTGTCACGGCAGATCAAAGCTCACTAGCGAGTAGCCTTTCCTTCGTAATTGTTGGTGGACCACTACTTGTGGGAATCATAATTTGGCTTAAAAAGTCAATTGCTGCAAATCCAGCAGATGGACACGGTTTTATTCCCACCTTCTTTGCAACGTTAGCTAGCGTGATTTCACTATTAGTTTTCCTAGCATCGGGTGTTGCAGCGCTGCGAAATTTAGTAAACAGCGATCCCATCTCTGGGTCTACTCTTGCCAGGGCAATCATTTGGGGCATTGCGTTGGTAGTAGTGCTTAAACTGGCTAACACAGTAATTCCAAAGAGCGATTTCCGCATCCAGTACTTCATCGGGTCACTCATAACCGGCGTTGCTGCTGTAATTGGATTAGTAAAAATACTCACTGGTTTATTTGTTTTGGTCTTGGCACAACCAGGTTTGCTAGGAACCTCAAGTCCCGCGCTAGTTGACACGCAGAACAATGCACTGCATGGGTTTGCAATTCTGGTTTTATCTGCGGCGCTTTGGTTTTATTACTGGGTTAAGAATGCGAACACTAAAACCAATGACACCCTATGGCTCTCCTACGTATTAATTGCCGGAGTCGGCGGATCATTGGTGCTGGCACTGACGTCGTTAATCGTGAGCATCTATCGAGTTCTAGTTTGGTTTGTCGGCGATCCAAGTTCCGACGTGTTGTCCATTTACTTTGCGCGCCTACCCGGATCAATTGCAGCAGCAATAGTCGGCGCGCTTGCCTGGTGGTACCACAAGTCTTTATTGCCAGATAAAACGCAGCGCACCGAAATCCAGCGAAGCTATGAGTACTTGGTATCAGCCATCAGCTTGATTGCCAGCACGATCGGACTTTCAATTGTGCTTGTTGCAATTATTGAAAGCTTTTCTAAAGTATTGATTGCAGGTGATAGCGCAATCAACACCCTTATACGCGCGATCACCGTAATGCTCGTCAGTGGTCCAGTCTGGTGGAAGTTTTGGAATCAGATTCAGGACTCTGCGGCGCAATCTCCAGAAAAAGAAGTTAGTTCCCCAGTGCGGCGAATTTACTTGCTCCTACTGTTTGGAGTCGGTGGCGTAACTTCGATAATTTCCTTGATCACAATAGTTTTTCTAATCTTTGAAGCATTGCTTGGAGCTGGCCTAGGGGTAGCAACTTTAAACGAAGTGCGATTCGCTCTTGGAATATTAATCAGCACTGGAATTGTCGCTGCCTATCACTGGGCGATTTATCGACAAGATAAACAAGTTGATGTTGCATCTGCTCTGATTATTAAATCTATATTGCTTGTTGGTCCTAAAGATGATGAATTCGTACGATCACTAAAGGATGCAACTGGAGCTCGGGTTACGTCATGGATAAGTGCGGATACTGATTTGTTATCGTGGCCAATTGAACAAGTGATTGCACAAGTAAAGCAATCAGAGAACTCACAGATATTAGTTTTGCTGGAATCAACTGGAGTTAGAGTGATTCCAGTTGATTACTAAGCACTAGCCAACTTTTATTGTTTCGCCATTCTGGTTGCCATTAACCGTGTCTGCGTAAGCTTGGCCAACCGCCGCAAGTGTTACTTGCTCAAAACCAGGGAAGTAATCGTGGTAACCAGTGGCTTCGACCAAGACGCTTGGGCTAACTGCATTAATTCGAATTCCACGTGGAAGTTCTAGCGCGGCAGCTAAAACAAAAGCTTCAAGTGCGCCGTTAGCAACAGAAGCAACAACACCGGTTGGAATTGCAGCTCTGGCGAGAATTCCGGTAGTAAGCGTAAATGACCCACCATCATTCATGAAGTCAATACCCTGCCGAACTAATTCAATTTGACCTAAAACTTTGTCATCAATCCCAGATTTGAAATCCTCAAGGGTTAATTCAGTGATGGATTTAAATGGAACTTTTCCGGTTGCGCATATGACAGCATCAACTTTGCCAACTCTTTGATACAGCGCAGCAATGGATTTTGGATCTCTTAAGTCCACTGCGATCTCACCACTTCGAGATGCTGTGATAATTTCATTTCCTTGTGACAGGGCGGATACTGCGCCTCCACCAAGTAGCCCATTTGCACCAACGATAAGAATTTTCATTCGCGTCCCTTGATTTAGTTTGCTTGCTGAGCCTACTGCACGGCTGTGGACAAAAAAAGAGCTATTGTGATGCATCCACTTAGGTTTATGACATGTCTGCATTTCTGCCACTCGTGATTTTGGTTTGTTACGGATCGTGGCTTTCGGTCATAGACATTCGCTCACATCGACTACCAAATAAATTAGTGGTCACAATGACTGTGCTTTTAATCTTGGTGCAACTCGCTCTTGCCATTACATATTCACAACTTAATCGACTTTCACTTGCACTGTTGACGGCGCTTGCCACCACCTTGGCCTACTTATTCCTCTATGCAGCAAGTCGTGGCTCCATGGGAATGGGAGATGTAAAGTTTGCGTTTCCACTCGGCTTAGTAATTGGTTGGTACAGCCCTAAGCAGTGGCTAATGGCAATGTTTTTAACGTTTGCTCTGGCAGGAGTTGTAGCTCTAATTGGAATAGCGATACGAAGAACGACTTGGAAATCACAGCTAGCACTTGGTCCATACATGTTCCTTGCCACAGTTATTGTTTGCGCGATTCCAAACTAGTCACGTCTCCTTGGTAAATCTGGGAAGATGTCTGAGGCCCTAGATTGATTGGAGGGAAATGAATCGAAGTTGTGACGCGGTCGTAATTGGCGCCGGCGTGATTGGATCCTCAGTTGCTTACGAACTTGCGCGCAAGGGATTAACCGTAATTGTCGTTGATAAAGCTGCTGCTCCAGGTCTTGGTTCAACTAGTTCATCAAGCGCGGTAATTAGATTTAACTATTCAAGTTACGACGCCGTTGCTTTAGCTTGGGAAGCATTCCACTGCTGGAAAAACTGGCGTACTCATTTAGGCGCATCGGAGAATGAAGTAATTGCTGAAGTTCGCAACATTGGTGTCTTGATGATGAAAGTGCCTGTCATTTCTATTCCTCGTACGCAGGAGCTGTTTACTGCAGTTGGAATTGCCCATGAAGTAGTAGGAGCAAAGCGAATGCAAGAAATAGTTCCAGGTATTGATACCGGAAGTTATTGGCCACCTAAACAAATTCAAGAAGATGCTTTCTGGGATGAAGCCACTGAATCTATTGAAGCCATGTATACCCCTGAAGGCGGCTACATTAATGATCCGCTTCTTGCTACGGTTAATTTAGCAAATGCTGCCATGCGCCTAGGTGTTGAATTCAAATTTAAGAAACAAGTAGTTGAGATTCTAAAATCTGACGGTCGAGTATGTGGTGTTGAATTAAGTGATGGTGAACAGATTGAATCACCAGTTGTAGTAAATGTCGCTGGACCTTGGGCGAGTGCACTTAATGAATTAGCTGGCGTTGGTTCTGACTTCACGGTTTCGGTTCGTCCGATGCGCCAAGAAGTTCATCATGTTTCAGCGCCAACACAATTTGATAACAACCCGATAATTGGTGATTTAGATCTGGGTGTTTACATTCGTCCAGAATCTGGCCACGCCTTCTTAGTTGGTGGCACAGAACCCGAATGCGATGAGTATCAGTGGGTAACTAATCCAGATGATGTGAATATGGCGCGAACCCAAGAATTGTTCGACGCCCAAGTAACTCGTGCTGCGCGGCGGTTACCAGATTTAAAAGTGCCATCAAGTGCTAGCGGTGTCGTTGGCGTTTACGATGTGTCATCCGATTGGACTCCAATTTATGACAAAAGTGAATTACCAGGATATTTTATGGCAATTGGTAGCAGTGGTAATCAATTTAAGAATGCTCCAACAGCTGGTCGCCTAATGGCACAGTTGATTACTGAAGTGCAAGCAGGCAAGGATCATGATTTAGATCCAGTTATTTATCGAACGCAGCACACAAATCAAGAAATAAATCTGGGAACTTTTTCGCGCAAACGTACCTTGAATGAAAATTCATCCGGCACCGTTATGGGCTAACTATTTAATGCTGGGATAGCACCCATCGAAATTACCGCTAGTCCAAGTTTTGTGAGCGCAACCGTTGCTTGACCCATCGTGCTTTGCTCGCCAGCAGCAGCGCCAAGTTGCTTGCCACTTAGATTGCGATGATGAATTGATTCCATGATGACTGCGAGCTTGAAGCAAGCAAGTGCTATGCACTCATCAAGGTGAGAAATGTCGTAACCAGTTTGGGATACATATCGCTGGACGACTTGCTCTCGGGTCCAAAAGCCCGGGCCACTCGTTACTTCCTGTGCCACTGGAATTTGGTTGCGTAATGTGTCACCTGCCTGGCTCCAGTAGACAAGTGAGATTGCCAAATCAGAGATAGGATCACCAAGAGTTGACATCTCCCAATCCAGAACCGCAATGATCTCGCTGGTTTTAGGATCCAAAATTACGTTATCTATTCGATAATCACCGTGCACAATTGCGGATGGCAAGGTTGTTGGAACTTTTGGAATCGCAACCTCAAGCCAAGCCTGAAGTTTTTCAATTTCTGGTAACTCACGAGTTTTAGTTAGTTGCCATTGCTCACCCCAGCGCTTTACTTGTCGTTGCAAGTAACCCTGTGGTCGACCTAATTGATCCAGACCTGCTGCTATTGGATCAACGGAATGAAGTTGTGCCAAGGTATCAACTAAGTTTTGTGAGATTTCACTTGCTTGGGCTTCGCTTAATGTCATTGCAGTTTCGGCAGATTCGATAACTCGACCAGCCACGAAATCCATAAGCATAAATTTGGAACCAATTACATCTTCATCGGCGCAGAAACCCTGCGCCTTAGGGGTCGGAAACGAAACCGAATTCAATCCAGATAAAACACGGAACTCACGCTCCATGTCATGCGCTGAAGGCATGATGTGGCCAAGCGGTGGTCGGCGTAACACCCAACTTGAGCCACTTGCATCCGTTAACTTGTAGGAAATGTTTGAACGCCCTCCAGCTAACAAAGTTGGTTGCAAGGCAGCGCTGCTATCTACTCCAGAAATGTTCAAAGACATCCACTGCAAAAGTGGCTCAAGTTTTAAGCCAGCAGGATCAGTGGGACTCACGCCCAGTCCCCAGGCAACTTGCCAGCCTGTGAGTGACGTACTGAACGTCGCGAAATTGACCAGCGATGAACTTCAGATGGACCGTCATAAATGCGAAATGGTCGGATGTCGCGGAAAATATGCGCAATTGGAAGTTCACTGGAAGTTCCCTTAGCACCGCATAGTTGCATGGAACGATCAACAATTCGAAAGGTTGCTTCCGCAACGAAAGTTTTTGCAATCGAAGTCTCCGCGCGCGCTGGTAAACCTTGGTCAAGTACCCAAGCAGCCCGATGAATCAATGCACGGCTTGCTGCGATATCAATTTCGTTATCTGCAATCATCTGTTGTGCCATACCAAGTGAGGCCAGTTCTGTGCCAAACATTGGGCGTGACGCAGCGTAGTCAACGGCAGCTTCGTGCGCTCGGCGAGCGGCGCCAAGCCAGCGCATGCAATGTGTCAAGCGGGCTGGACCAAGGCGAACTTGAGCATTTACGAAACCTTCATCTACTTGACCAAGAACGGCGTCATCGGGGACCTCACAGTTTGTGAAGTCCACAACACCATGGCCACCTGTGAAAGCGCTGTCCAAGGTATCGAGGCTACGAACCACTTTCATTCCAGGGTTATCAGAGTCAACTAAGAACATAGTTGCGCCAACAGAAGTTTTGGCCATGACAATCGAGAACCCAGCGCCAGCTGCCCCAGTGATAAGCCACTTATTTCCATTAATGACCCAGCCTGAGCTTGTTTTTTGCGCAGTAGTTGAAAGTAAGTTGGGGTCTGCGCCAGCACCAGGACTTGGCTCAGTCATTGCGAACGAAGACCTTAGTTCACCTTTAGCAAGTGGCGCCAGATATTTATCGCGCTGGGCTGGTGTTGCAATTTTGTTCAACAACAATATGTTGCCCTCATCTGGCGCTGCGCAGTTAAGTGCAGTTGGCCCTAGCAAACTTCGGCCACTTTCTTCCAGGATTACGGATTGGGCACAATGATTAAATCCGTGTCCACCAAATTCTTTTGGCGCAGTGGGAGCAAACACTTTTGCGGCTCGCGCTTTGTTTTGTAACGTAACTCGTAAATCTGGATTTATTCCATGTGAGTCTGGATTCAATTCTGGTTCGTGTGGAATCACTTCAGTATTTATGAAGGTGCGAACGCGCAACGCGAATTCTTTGACTTGCTGATCTTTATCAAACTCGTAACTCATTTGCGAAATCCATAACACTAGGTTTCTTTCCCTCAATCTTATCTTCAGTTATGCTTAAACAAATTACTACTGGCCAGTTAGGTTGCGTCAAATGATAGATTCCGCTCCAAAAGGGTCATTAACTTTGGAAACGTTAACACGATTGCGCGATGAAATTATTCAGGGAAAAATTCGTCCCAACGAAAGACTGATTGCTGCAGATCTTGCTGAGCGATTAAGTACCTCGCGTACTCCAATTCGAGAAGCACTCCAACTACTTGAAGCCGAACAGCTTGTGATTGCAGCAAAGCGTGGATATGTTGTTCGCGAACATACTAAAGATGAAATTGTTGAGATTTATGAAGTGCGCGCTGCCCTTGAGGGAATGGCGGCTAGGTTAGCCGCGCAGAAAGCAGGCACGAGCGCTTATAAAGAGATTGAAGCAATTGGGGCGCATAAAGACTCATTGATTACGTCTAATGATCGCAAACTTATTGTTGATTTGAATAATGAATTTCACGCAGCTATTTTTGCTGCGTGTGGAAATTCTAGACTTGATCGAATAAATCGAAGCAATAGTCAACATTTCTTTAATTACCGAATTGCTGAGTTGTACACCAAAGAAGAAACGAAGATTTCTATTAAGGGTCACGCATTAATTCTGAAAGCAATTAAAAATCATGATGCAGATCAAGCAGATATGGCTGCGCAAGAACACGTACTCGAAGCATTAAAAGTTACGTTATTGAAGTTGCGTTAGTAAGCGACTCAAGTATTTCCGTTTATAGTTATGCCGCCATCAACCACGATGGTTTGACCCGTTATGTAACTTGAGTCGGATGACATTAAGAATTTAACAACTTTTGCAATTTCATTTGGTTCAGCTAAACGTTGTTGTGGAATTCGCGCCGTTAAAGCAGCCTCGGAAAGTCTGCCATCCTTAATGCCACCGGCCACCATTTCAGTACGAGTCCAACCAGGGGCAACTGCATTGACGCGGATATCTCGGTCAGCCCACTCCAGCCCAAGAGTTCGAGTTAATCCTTCAAGTCCAGCTTTTGCCGCGGTGTAACCTGCGCGACCAGCGATACCAACGCTGCCAGCTATCGAACCAACGTTCACGATGGTGGCGCCAGGAGATTTAACTAAGTCAGAAAACGCTGCCTGGCTACATTTAAAAACGCCACTGAGGTCAGTGTCGATTACGGTATTCCAGTCTGACTCGCTTAATACTTCAGATTCATCGCGAATAATTACGCCAGCGCAGTTAATCAAGGAATCTATCGAATCAAACTCACTGCGAACCTCGGCAAAAACCGCATCAATTGAAGCGCGATCTCGCACATCCATAACTTTGCCAACAGCTTTTCCACGGCTAGACCCTAGACCAGCAACAGCGATTTTAATGGCCGCTGCGTCACGACCAGTTATGACAACATTCCAACCGTCATTAATTAGTTCGTGGCTAATCGCTAAGCCAATACCTTTAGCACCGCCAGTAATCAGCGCAGTTTTCACTATTAGCTACTTGCGGTAACTGCGAACAACAAATGGATCCATTGCGATCTCTGGGGTCCGACCAGCAATGATGTCTACCAGCGCAGCACTTGAGCCACTAGCCATTGTCCAACCCATGTGCCCATGACCAGTGTTGTAGTAAAGGTTTTGATGCTTCTTGCCTTTGCCAATAATTGGTGGACCATCTGGCGTCATTGGTCGTAGTCCAGCAGTCATTCGACCACCATCCCAATCGGCAGCATCTGGCCACAGCTCTTTAGCTGTTGAACGAATTGCCGAAAAATCTTCTGGCTTATGCGAAACATCAAACCCAGAAAATTGCGCAGTAGAGGACATACGCAATTGATTACCCATTGGCGACCAGGCAACCAATGTCTTTTCATCCACGCCGCCAAGTTCTGGCGCAACTGATTTGTCTTTGAGATCGAAAGTCATTGAGAAACCTTTGGCTGGATAGACCGGAAGATCTTGCCCAACAGTGCGCGATAAGAATGGACTCCAAGCTCCCATCGCAAGCACATAGTTATCAGCTGAAAGTATTCCTTGGTCCGTTTGTAGACCAACAATGCGATCACCGTCAGCAACAAAAGATTTTGCAGTAACACCAAGTTTGAACTCGACACCTTTACTAATAAGTAGGTCCGTTAATTTCTGGGTGAATAACTCTGAGTTTCCACTGCCATCATTTGGGGCATGAATTGCGCCAGCTAATTCAACTTTCGAATTTCCAAAAGCTGGGTCAACAGCTGCAAGACCTTTCATGTCTAGCTGCTCAAGTTTTTGACCATTGTCAGTTAATAATTTCATCTTGACCATGCCAAGTTCAAGTTCGGCGGCGTCACGGTAGAGATAGAGCAGACCCTTGTCGACACCTTGGTAGTCAATGCCTTCAGCGAGCGCGATCTCATCTAATTTGGTTTGGCTGTAGTCACACAAGTGCATTTTGGCCAAAGTATTAATTGCTGCGCGCTGGGAAGTGCACTCTCGCATGAACTGTAGTCCCCACCATAAAAAGCGAGGATTCAAAGTTGGTTTAACCCGAATGGAAGTCTTTTCTCCAAATAATGATTTCAACAACATCTTTGGCGCTGCTGGTGATGCCCACGCAAAACAATGTCCGGGCGCAATCAATCCAGCGTTAACTGAAGTCGCTTGCGAACCAACGGCATTGGCCTTGTCAACAACCACAACTTCATGACCTTCTTTATAAAGGTAATAAGCAGTAGAAACACCAACTACGCCGCCACCAACAACGATTGTCTTCACATTTACTCCTAGGTTTTCTACTTGAATCTATGGCCGATTAACTGTTATGGCAAGGCTGCAATTGCGGTAACTTCAACGACTAGACCTTCAATAAGTAACCCACAAACCACTGTTGCGCGAGCTGGCCGGTGATCCGTGAAGACTTCAGCCCAAGCCCGGTTGTACTCCGGCAAATGAGCCAAGTCTGTTATGTAAACGGAGGTGGATGCGATGTCATTTAAAGTCGCACCCTTTTCAGCAAGAATTACTCTGATTCGCGCCAAAATATGTTTTGTCTGCTCGTACGGATCATTTGGAGCAACTACGTTTGCCTCTGGATCCAGCGAGACCTGTCCTGCGACAAAAATAAATCCATTCGCCACTGCTGCATTTGAGTAAGGCATGATTGCTGGACCAAGTGAACTTGGATTGAATGTTTGGACGTTGCTCATAGTTTCCCTTTTTGTTTGCTAGTTAGATCTAAACGATTCCGCTGTAGCTTCTTGGAACAGTTGCGTTGTATACATAGTTAATAAAGTTTGCCCAATCAAAGACTGGTAAGCCAGTGGCTTCTTCAATTGCCTTACTATACGGAGGCAAGTCGCTGCACTCCAACATAAATGCGCGAATGGCAGGATCCCGCTTTATTGCATCTTTGGCAGCCTGCACCGCTTCCATACGCATCTTGTCTTCATCAAGAGTTCCGAGTTCTTTCAAAATCACATCATTAAAATGACTGTAAGTTTCCATACCTTGAATTGTTAATCGTGATGAGTCAGTTATTCCGGCGCTTGCTAGCAAGCCATCGGTAAGTGATGCCGAGTTAGCAGTCAAGATTGCAATGTGATGTTGGCTTCCCAACATATTCAACAACATTGGTATCTGGACCAAGCTAGTTAAGAAAACCGGAATGTTTACTTGGCTTGCAACATATTCTTGGAAAGCTGCCATAAAGCCACAGTTTCCGGTAATTGCTCGCACACCTTCTGCTTCTAGTTTCTTTGCAGCAGCAGCCATTATTTGTGCATAACTTTCGCCATTGCCGCGCAACACCTCTGCGCCGGAAACACCCTTTACGGATTCATAGCGAACAGGAAAGGGGAAGGTTCCTGCGTTATTCAAATCACCCGGGATAAACGGTATGTGCCATTCCGCGCACAACATGCCAATCGCATAGCCGTAAGCAACTTGCCCCGCTCTAGCTTGGTAAATCATTGTGCCCCGATACCGTATTTTTTGCATGCACTATTGCATGCACTAATCATTCTTTGCCAAAAAAGTCACTAAGTCAAGGCTTTTACGACTTGCCAACGCTAGTTGGGGCGTGGAATAGTGCAGACATGAGCATCTCTCGCTTTCTGCCAGACTTTGCACCGATAGCGCCCTTTAGCCGTTTAAGTGAATCTGGAATTTTGGATTCTGGCTCAGCGCCGATGTCTGATGCTGCAGTACTTGAGGCGCTTCGGTACATGGTGTTAACACGAGTTTTTGACGATAAAGCAACGAGCCTGCAACGCCAGGGACGGTTTGGAACTTTCTCTTCAGTTCGAGGTCAGGAAGCATCCGTAGTTGGCGCTGCAACTGCGCTTGATCCGAAGAAGGACTGGATAGTTCCGCAATATCGCGAATTTCCGGCATTGATTCGTCATGGTTATCCAATGGAAAACTTTGCCCTTTATTTCATGGGCAATCCCAAAGGTGGAACTATTCCACCGGATGTAAATATGCTGCCAATGCAAATTTCCCTTGCGGCGCAAATACCTCAAGCAACTGGACTGGCTTGGGGATTAAAGATGCAAGGCAGTGACGGTGTAGTTATTACCTTCTTTGGCGATGGCGCATCGTCAGAGGGAGACTTCCACGAAAGTTTAAATCTTGCAGGAATCACTAAAGCGCCAGTTATTTTCTTTTTACAAAACAATGGTTGGGCAATCTCAACGCCCCGTGAATCACAAACAGCTGCACGTTCATTTGCAGAGCGGGCAATTGGTTACGGTGTTGAAGGCGTAATTGTCGATGGCAATGATTTACTCGCTGTCCACGAAGTCACAACTCGCGCCGTTGCCAAAGCTCGCGCCGGTGAAGGACCAACATTAATTGAATCTGTTACATATCGAACTGGTGCACACAACACAGCAGATGATCCCTCGAGGTACATTGATCAACAAGAACTTGAGAAGTGGCAACAAAAAGATCCAGTTCTTCGAATAGAAAATTATTTACGTAGCAAAGGTATTTGGAACGAGCAACTTGCCAAGGAGATGCACGACAGCTGCGCTGAGCAAGTTGACGTTGCGATGAACATCGCGCGCAACACACCGCTAGCAACAAGTGATGCAATATTCGATCATGTTTATGCTGAACCACCGCAACGTATGTTGGATCAACAAGCTGACTGGGCCAAGCGCAATGGAGGCGCAGTATGAGCGAAAAAACGATGATCGAAGCAATCCGCGAATGTCTAACGCAAGAAATGCAAGTAGATAATCGAGTAGTTGTAATTGGTGAAGATGTTGGCGTTCTCGGTGGCGTTTTTCGCGCGACTGATGGACTACAAGCCAAGTTTGGCAAAGAGCGTGTGGTTGACATGCCACTTGCCGAAGGCGTGATCGTTGGATCTGGAATTGGTTTAGCTATCAGTGGACTGCGTCCCGTTATTGAATTACAGTTTCTTGGTTTTGGTCATCAAGCGTTTCATCAAATTGGTCAGCAAGTTGCGCGTCTGCGTTATCGCTCACAAGGTAGACATTCACTTCCACTAGTTATCCGCTCACCATTTGGTGGCGGTGTACGTACCCCGGAACTTCACTCCGATGCATTTGAAGCCTTTTACACTCACACCCCAGGCTTGAAAGTCGTTGCGCCGGCAACTGCCTACGATGCAAAGGGACTGCTTGCCGAAGCAATGGCAAGTGATGACCCAGTGTTGTTTTTAGAACCACTCAAGGGTTACCGGTTAACTAAAGACGAAGTCCCAGATGAACGATACCGAGTACCTCTTGGAAAATTGCGGGTAGCGCAAGTTGGCACAGACGTAACTTTGATTGCCTGGTCAGCAGCAGTTAATGTTGCGCAGCGCGCCGCAGATGAATTGGCTGCACAAGGAATCAGTGTGGAAGTGCTGGATTTGCGCTCCCTTAATCCACTAGACATTCCAGGGATTAAAGAATCAGTTAGCAAAACTGGTCGGGTTGCGATCTTGCAGGAAGCTCCATTAACTGGGGGATTTGGCAGTGAACTAGTTGCAACTATTCAGCAAGAATGTTTCTACGATTTGCAATGTCCAATGATCAGAATTTCCGCACCAGATACGCCCTATCCGCTCGGTGGTGTCGAAGACCTTTACATTCCAGATGTAGATCGCATAGTTGCGGAAGTGGGCGCATTAGCCAGGACCAGCGCATGAGCCAAATCGTTGATTACAAACTTGCTGATGTTGGCGAAGGAATCGCTGAAGCTGAGGTAATTGAATGGCTGGTAGCAGTTGGGGATTCAGTCAGTGAAGATCAACCAGTAATTGTTATCGAAACAGACAAGTCTCAAATTGAAATACCTGCTCCAGTATCTGGAAAAGTTCTTGAGTTATGCGTCGTTGCGGGCGATGTGCTTGCTGTGGGAGCAAGTCTGATGAAAATAGAAGCGAGTGGGGAAATCACTAATGACATCAGCTCGCACGTTTCGCATTCAACTCCCTCTCTAAGTTCCGCAACAGCAACCGAGCATTCAGTTGCCGATTCCAGTCCTGGAGTGCGTGCGACGGACATTCGCCCACTTGCTAGTCCAAGCACAAGGCGACTAGCGGCCACCCTTGGCGTATCACTTGAAAATGTTTTAGGTTCTGGGCCAAATGGCCAAATTACTGCCGATGACGTGCAAGCCGCAGTTACAAGCAAAGTAGACATCCAATCTGCATCACAAAAAGTTGCGCCAACCACGGTCGAACCAGGTGTAACGGTAATCCCACTTCGTGGCTTACGTAGGCAAATTGCTGCAAGCATGTCAGAAGCGCTAACGATTCCACACATTTTGGAATTTAAGGAAATTGATGCCACAGCGTTACTTGCTTTGCGTAGCGACTTATCAAAAGACTTTGAAGCACTAGGCCAAAAACTTTCGGTGACGCCATTTCTAATGCGAGCCTGTGTACTTGCGCTTGCAAAGCATAAAACTTTTAATGCTCGCTTTGATTCTCAAGTGGCGGAAATTGCGCAATTCGAGAATGTGAACTTGGGATTTGCAACGGCTACTGATGATGGCTTAATCGTTCCAGTAATCCAAAATGCACAGAAATTTTCAATTAAGGAACTTTCGCAAGAAACAGACAATCTAGCTGCGCTAGCTAAATCACGAAAAGCTTCAGTAGATCAACTTAGTGGCGGCACATTCACCCTTACTAACTTTGGTTCGTTTGGTACCTGGCTTGGGACACCAATTATTCATGCACCAGAAGTTGCAATTGCTGGCTTTGGTCGCATCACCGAGAAAGTTTTGGCTGTTGATGGAATACCAACAGTGCGGATGGTTTTACCGATAGTGGTTGCCGCTGATCACCGAGTCAACGATGGCGCACACCTCGGCGCATTTGTTTCTGAAATTGCTGACTTATTATTGCGCCCACTCTCACTTCTAGAAAATAAGTAGGCAGTTATGGTTGTTGGAGAAATGCCGTCATCCGTTGACTTACTAGTTATCGGTGGTGGACCAGGTGGGTATGTTGCTGCAATTGCTGCCGCGCAATTAGGGCGCAGCGTTGTTTTAGTTGATAGCAATGGTGAAACTGGGTTAGGTGGCGTGTGTGTAAATGTTGGTTGCATCCCTTCGAAAGCATTAATTGAACTCGCGCATGCAACCCACAGCATCGAAAATTGGGCACAGCGTGGCATGAAAATTTCTGGGCAGCCAAGTGTTGATATGAAAGATTTTCAAACTTGGAAAACTGAAGTCGTATCTGGACTTAATGGCGGCGTTCGGCAATTGCTTAAAACCGCAGGCGTTGAAGTGCGTCAAGGCTTCTTTAGATTTACGCGCAAGGATCAAGGTGTTCTAGAGTTTGGCGAGGCACCGCCAACTCACATTCAATTCAACAACTGCATCATTGCAACAGGTTCACGTCCCACAATGATTGCAGAGTTGCCACATGATGGTAAAAGAATAATAGATTCTTCTGATGTTTTAAATCTTGATGTGTTACCAAAAACGATCGCGATAGTTGGTGCGGGCTACATTGGCGTGGAACTTGGTACTGCTCTTGCGCAACTTGGTTCAAAAGTTTTCATGATCGAGGCAGGAGAGCGAATCCTGCCAGCGTTGCCAGCAACATTAGTTGCGCCCGTTGCTCGCAGGCTCACCGAAATTGGTGTTGAAGTTCGTACGAAAACAACCGTTGTTTCAGATGATGGCAGAGAGTTGACGGTTACAACTGCCGGTGTGACGTCGCAGATCGAAGTGGATTACGTTGTTGTGGCAATTGGACGTACCCCAAATACCGATGACCTAGGTTTGGAAGTACTAGGTGTTAAACCAAATGCTCGTGGAATTCTTGAAGTTGGCGCAGATCTTTTAGTGACTCCAAAAATTGCAGCGATTGGAGATATCACACCAGGACCCGCGCTGGCACATAAGGCAAGCGCTGAAGCCCACATTGCAGCAGAAGTTTTAAGTGGACATGCAGCGCGCTTTGATCCAACCGCGATCCCAGCCGTGATTTTTAGCGATCCAGAAATTGCAATGACAGGACTTACGCACGATGAGGCAACTGCAGCGGGTTACTCTGCGCAAGTTGCTATGTTCCCGATGGCAGCATCGGGTCGCGCATTCACCCTCGGTGATAAGGCCGGATTTGTGCAATTAGTTCACACCGCAGATGGCGTGGTTCTTGGCGCTCAAATTGTCGGGCCACGCGCCTCGGAATTCATTGCCGAAGTCACTTTAGCTATTGAAATGGGAGCGAGTTTGCAGGATTTAGCAGACACAATTCATCCGCATCCTTCAATGAGCGAAACTCTGCCAGAAGCCGCTCGTGTGGGCATGGGTTTTCCCATTCACGTTTCACCAAAACGCCAACGCAATAACTCAGAAGGGAAGTAACGTATAGCCATGCGTATTACCGAGGCCGATAAGAAGTTCCTTAAAGCTGACATTGAGGTACTTAAGGCCCCAGAACTAGATTCCCCGCCAGCACAGCGATTGCCTGAAGTAATCGAAACTGTTTCCAAAATGCTTCTTGAGATAGAAAAAAATGGCATTGATGCAGTTCGCAAGTATTCCCGCGATCTTGATAAGTGGGATAAAGATTTTGAACTAAGCGCGGCTGACCTCGCGAAGACTGGCGACAAACTTTCGCCAGAACTTCGCAAGGCACTAGAGATTGGTTCTGAGCGCACCAAGATGTTTGCTAAGGAAACCCGCAAACATTTAGTTGACTTTGAACTAGAGACAACACCAGGTGTTGTGCTGGGACAAAAGTACATTCCGATTGAACGAGTTGGCGCTTACTTACCTGCCGGCAACTTCCCAATTCTTTCCTCAGCGTTCATGACCGTTGGGGTATCAAAAGTTGCTGGCGTACCAATGACAATGGCGTGCACACCTCCGATGTCAGAATCAGGTGGCAACGATGCCGTTCTATATTCGGCATATCTTTCTGGTGTCGATCGCACCTTCATCTTGGGTGGTGTTCAAGCATTAGCAGCAATGACGTTTGGACTACTTGGCGAAAAGCCAGTGGACATTCTTGTTGGTGCCGGAAATGCCTATGTTGCCGAAGCAAAGCGTCAATTGTTTGGTCGCGTTGGTATTGACTTACTTGCTGGCCCTTCCGAAGTCGCGGTAATTGCTGATGACACTGCTGATGCTCGGATGGTTGCCTGCGATCTACTCGGTCAAGCTGAACACGGCATGCAATCGCCAGCTTCACTTGTAACTACCTCGCGCGAATTAGGAATGGCAGTTATCCAAGAAGTGAAGCGTCAACTCGCCGAACTTTCCACGGAATACATCGCTGGTCCAGCATGGCGCGACTATGGCACGGTCTATTTAGTTAAGACTCCAGATGATGCCATTGAAGTTATGGATACCTTGGCACCTGAGCACTTGGAAATCTTGACTGGCGACAATGACTATTACTTAAAGCATTTGAAAAACTATGGCTCACTCTTTATTGGTGAATGGTCCACAGTTTCCTACGCGGACAAGGGCACAACTGGAACTAACCACGTACTACCAACTGGTGGTGGAGCTAAGTACACCTCGGGCTTGTCAGTGGGTCGTTTCTTGAAGCCAGTCACTTACCAAACCTCAACGCGGGAATCAACAATGCAAGTTGCCCCACATAACTCAGCGATCGCTGGTTTCGAAGGAATGTCAGCGCACAAAGCAACTGCAGATCTACGAATCGAAATGCTAGAAGCTAGTAAGTAATAAAACTAAAAACTAAAGCCCGCCCTCGGATTCGAGAGCGGGCTTTAGTTTTGGAAACTATAAATCGATTCGAGTACCAATGGTTATTACTCGGCCATAAGGCAGTCCGTAATACTGAGTTGGCGAAACTGCATTACGATGCAAAATCTCAAACAGTGTTTCAGTTCGGTTACCTAAGTTACCTGCTTCAGAAGCTAGGAAGTGACGTTCTGATAAATAGTAAGTTGCCTTTTCCTCGACACCGCTACTGAGCACTTCACGTTGCAGCACCTCTGGAATAACAATTGTTTCCATGTAACCAGAATGAATTGTCACAAGGCATAGGCGATCTGTTACATGATCCACAAGTACTTGCTTGTTACTTATTGGCTGAGTGTCTGATTTCACTGTCACAACGATCACAGTTTCAGGCAACGAATGCATGATTGTCACGTGTGAGATTAACGCTGATGGAACTATTTCTGCCGGTGATGCCAAGAAAATACCTACGCCTGGAACGAGCGCAATCTCACCAGATTCACAACCAGCATAAATATCTTGCCAAGTTCTACTTGAGTCGCGCATCTTTCGATTAAGTGCCCGATTACCAGCTCGCCAGATAAGCATTATGGATAGGATTATGGCAGCTAATACAACTGGTACCCAGCCACCGTCAAAGAATCTACTTGCAGTTCCAATCAAGAAGGCGATGTCCAAAGTTAAGAAAATTCCACCCAACGGAACAATTTTCCAAAGTGGCCATTTCCAAATTTGTCTAGCAACAACAATGAAAGCAATTGTGGTGACTGACATAGTGCCAGCGATCGCAAGTACATACGCACTGGCCAAAGCCGAAGATGATTTAAATGCAATGACTAACGAAATACTTGTGAAGCCCACCAACCAGTTCGCAATTGGAACATAGATCTGTCCCTCTTGATCTGCATTTGTGTGACGAATTGTGAGTCGTGGAAATAATCCCAATTGCACAGCTTGCCGAGAAAGCGAAAACACTCCTGTGATCAATGCTTGCGAGGCCACGATGGTTGCTGCCGTTGCAACAATAACCAGAACCAAAGTCATAGTTTTATTTGGTGCGAGTGCAAAAAATGGATTTGAAATAGCGGCTGGGTCGTTTATGAGTACTGCTGCCTGACCCAAGTAGCTAAGGACCAATGCTGGGCCAACGATTATTGCCCAAGCGATTCGAATTGGCCGTGCGCCAAAGTGCCCCATGTCGGTGTACAGCGCTTCAGCTCCTGTGACAACCAGAATTACCGCCGCTAATACAAAAACAGAATGTAGACCGTGATCAATAAAATATTGAACTGCATACGTTGGCGACAGTGCCTTGAGTACTTCAGGATGCTGTAGAACGCGATAGATACCAAGGGATCCAATTAAAGTAAACCAAACAAAAGTTACTGGACCGAAGATTTTGCCAATGGTATTTGTGCCACGCGACTGCACAGCAAAAAGAATTGCAAGAATGAAAACGGTTGCTGGTACTGCTACAACATCCAAATTCGGATTGAGTAGCGCCAATCCCTCAGTAGCTGACAAAACACTAATAGCTGGAGTTAGTACGCCATCTCCAAAAAGCAAACTGGTTCCGATGAGAACCAAGATTAATAGTGCAAGGTGTTTGCGAGACTTAGGCGATCGAATATGTTCTGGCATTAACGAAAGTAATGCCAGCATTCCACCCTCACCGCGGTTGTCGGCGCGCATTACAAAAGTTAAGTATTTAAGAGAGACAACGAGCATTAATGCCCAAAAAATCATGGAAGCAATTCCAAAAATTTGATCGGGTTCAGATCCTGAAATTATGAAGGTTTGCTTCATCGCGTAAATCGGGCTGGTACCAATATCGCCAAACACCACACCAGTAGCGCCAAGTACTAGTGCTGGAGTTCCAGCCTTGCTTGCATGTGAATGATCGTTGCCTGTTGTTTTTTTGCCATTTGGCTTGAACATCTAAAGTCTCTCGGTACGCCGGCACCCCGCGATGAGCACCCTTTTTATCTTAGACACCTACTTGGAGTGTTTTATTCACTCTGAAACTTTCGCCACTTTTAAAGTCTGGATTTTCGCTGGCCGAGTCGGACTCATCAGCAACTCAAGTTCAATTAGTCCAGAATCACCTGAAACTAGCCACTTTGCATGTGCTGGAGTATTTGAAGTCATACTTCCCACAACTCGAGTCAGATCAGTGTTGCCAGAAGTAATCGCTGCGATAGCTGCTGCGCGCTCTAATCTCGGCTGATCAAGGTCCATGTTGCTAGCAAAGCTTTGATCCGCAACTTGATCGCTCCAATTAACAATTAACTTTTCAACTACTGCCATCGCAGCTGCAGTCTCCTGCCAAACATCAGACTCAGTTACAACTTTCACTGAAACGTGATCTCTAACTATTAACGCAAGCGCCTCACTTGCAGCGAAAACCATCGGAGCGTAAGTGCGATTACCTAATGTCACAATTGCCCAACCGGATTTTGGATGCCAGCGCATGTGAGATCCAAACCCAGGATAGCCACCACTGTGGGAGACAAAGCGACCGAGAATCGAATCATCATCAACCATCAAGCCGTAACCATATGAAGTGGTTACTGACTTAATTTTGTTTGCATGATCATCATGTGACGCAGTGGTGCGAGCGTGACGTTGTGGTTCCTGCATCTCGCGCAGACTCCACCGCTGCAATGGCTGCGCTGTTGATGATTGCGAATCATTCGCCCAAGCGAGCTGGAAGCCAGCAATCCACTTGGCAAGGTCTGCAACGCTGCTCAGTAGCCCACCCATTGGACTAAACGCTCCAGGAATAGTTAATGGCTCGGGCACAAAGCCCTGCGAAAATTCTGCGTAGCCCTGCACGAATTGCACGGACGCGACACTTGATTGCTGAAATGTAGTTGAGGACATTTTGAGTGGTTTGTGAATCTCGTTAGCAACAAATTCTAAATAATCAACACCACTAACGACTGAAATAATTCTGCCAAGCAGTGCGTAACCGAGATTTGAATATTCAAATCCCATGCGAGGCGCCCGAGTGAAAGAGAGACCTTGGCTTACTAAATCGTCGAAAGTTTCAACCGCTAAACTTTCCTGCCTATCACCCCACGGATCATCAGTTGGAAACCCAGCATTCATAGTTAGCAAATCTCGAATAGTTATTAAATGACCAGAGTCTGGAATCCCAATGCTGTTGGTCCAAGGCAAGTAATTTGCAATTTCATCATCAAGGCGTAACAAACCTCGATCTCTCAGCAACAAAATCGCCATCGCAGTGAAACTCTTTGTCATGGAAGCGATACGGAAAACACTGTCTTGAGTAGGACATTGCGCAGACCCGATTACGGTTTCACCAAATCCATTGGCGTGCACAAGCTCGCCATCCTTGATCAAGCCATAGGCAATACCTGGAATATTCTTTTCAACTTTGTAACTGGAAAAGCGTTGGTCAAGCAAGGCAATGATCTTTGCGTAATCCATGTGCTTCAGTTTGCCACTAATTGATCCTCAGTTACGATAGTGGTAGTTAAAAAAATCCAAATTTGCTTTGCATTAAGTGATGAATCCAAAGCTGGACTTAGGGAGAAACTAAGTGGCGACAAATGCGTTACAAGAACGCTTTGGCACCAGGTTTCGTCGGATCATCACAAATACTGAAGATGGCGTGCCGCCCTGGATGGACACTATTGCTGCTGGAGAAAAGCCCGGTCTCTACCTTCCACACGATGCACCTTGGGTTGTGCATGGCGACGTTGCTACTTTAATTGGTGGAATTCGCGCATTATTAATGCAAGCACTTCACCCAGGATCACTCACTGGAGTAGAACAACATTCCAGATTTGAACATGACCCCCTTGGACGCCTTGCCGGAACCACAAAGTGGTTAACAATTGCAACATTTGGATCTGCTGAAGCATTGGAAAGTGAATCAGCCCGCGTTAATCGCATGCATGATCACGTCAAAGGACAGTACGTAACTGGCGCTGGGGTTACCAAAGATTACAAAGCAGCCGATCCAGATTTACTTGCCTGGGTGCATATCGCATTTACTGATTCATTTTTAACAACACATGAACTTTATGGCCAAGATAAAATTCCTGGTGGGCCTGACGAATACGTTTCCCAGTGGTCAAAGTCAGTCGTGCCCCTTGGACTGACTAATGCCCCAATGTCACGCGCTGAATTAAAGGCTGAGATCAAGAGATACAAAGATGAAGGAATTCTTGCCACAAGTGAAACAACTAAGCGAGTTGTTGAATTTATTCGTAAACCACCGTTATCACGCACTGCGCTAATTGCTTATGACCGAATGTTTGATGGCGCAGTTGCCTCGATCCCAGCTGACTTGCAGGAAATGCTTGGGTTAAAAGGTAAGAGCTTAAGTATTGCGGGACCAATTACACGCGGCATACTGCGCGCGATGCGCCTGGCACTTGGACCGATTTCACCACTTGAAGTTGCAGCTATTGATCGACTAAAGCGAACTGGCGAACTTCCACCAGAGTTTACTTCGCCAAAAATATAAAGACTACATTCGCAAGTAAGAAGCGCCGTTAAAGTCGAGTACGGCTCCACTTGCCCATAACGAATCTTTTGAGGCTAAGAAATAAATAGCGCGTGCTAATTCATCTGGCTCGGCAACGCGACCAAATGGACTTTGATTACGAATGTCATCTCCAGTTGGACCATCAAGTAACACTGCTGCCATTTCGGTATCAACAAAGCCAGGAGCAAGTGTTGTTACGCCAATTCCTTCTGGTGCCAGCGCCTTAGCAATTGATTGACCGAAGGCAACGATTGCCGCTTTGCTGGCGCCATACGCCGGACTTACAGGCTCGCCACGGAACGCGCCGCGAGATCCGACATTTACGATTCTGGAATCACCATGGCGAGGCATGTGTTGGAGTGCGCACCAAGTTACGTTAGCTGCGCCAACCAAATTCACGCCTAAGGTGTCAGCCCAAGCTTGCTGCCAAACTTCATAAGTAGATGACTCAATTGGGTGATCGAAAAATACCCCAGCGTTGTTAATCAAAATATCAATTTGACCAAACGCCGCAGCAACTTCATCAACCATTACTTTTATTGCAGCTGCGTCGCGAAGATCACCTTGAACTGCCATGTGACCAGTTCCGGGAAGTCCAGCAAGCACTTCTTTAGCAAGATCACCGTTGGCACTGTAATGAACCGCAATACGGTCTCCCTGCTGGGCAAAATGCTTTGCGATGCTTGCGCCAATTCCGCGCGAGCCCCCGGTTACTAAAACTGTGCGTTGATTTGTCATATCGAGAGCGTACTAAATTGTGGCGGTATCAATGACGAAACGATAACGAACATCACTGGCAAGCACGCGTTCGTAAGCTTCATTGATTTCACTTGCAGCAATTACCTCGATGTCGCTTGTGATGTTGTGTTCACCACAGAAGTCCAGCATTTCTTGGGTTTCTTTAATGCTGCCTATGTTTGAACCAGACAGGCTGAGCTGGCGGTTCATTAGTGAGAACGGCGCAATCTCATACGGATTACTTGGCGCACCCACAACTACTAGTGAGCCCCATTGACGCAGAATATTAATGTAGCGATGAAGTTCAATGTCTGCTGAAACCGTATTAATCATGATGTCCATTGTGTTTGCGAGTTCCCTTAAGGCAACGCGATCACTGGTATCAACAAAGTGATGAGCTCCCATGGCCAGCGCATCTTCGCGCTTTTTGGCGCTGTGACTTAAAACAGTTACCTGAGCGCCCATGGCAACAGCAATCTTGACTGCCATGTGTCCAAGTCCACCGAGTCCCAATACGGCTACATTTTTACCTGGCCCAGCATTCCAATGACGAAGTGGGGAATAAGTTGTAATGCCTGCGCAAAGTAGCGGAGCAGCGCCAGCGCGATCAAGATTAGCTGGAACTTTTAATGCGTAGTTTGCTTTAACCACGATGTTTTTGGAATAACCACCATAGGTTGGTGTCACACCATCGAGTTCCATGCCGTTGTAGGTACTCGCAGATTTACCTAAGCACCAGTGATCATTTCCATTTAGGCAGTATTCACATTCGCCACACGAATCAACGAAGCAGCCAACACCTGCAATGTCCCCAACTTTAAATTTCGTTACTTCGTTGCCAACCGCAACAACTGTGCCAACAATTTCGTGGCCTGGCACCATGGGAAACTTCGCAGCGCCCCACTCTTCCTTAACTTGATGAATATCAGAATGACAGATTCCAGCAAATTCAATGTCAATTGAAATGTCGTTTGCGCCTACATCGCGCCGCTCGAATTCCCAAGGCTCAATCTTGCCGCTTGATGTTAGTGCTGCGTAGCCCTTTGTAGTTGTCATTGCTGCTCCTGGAGTTGCTATGTGATTATGCCGCAAGCCTACCGAGGTGAATAATAATTGCAGTTACAGGTCAAAGCCCTCGTGCTGCAAAAGCTTGGCCTTCAAATCAATGCCAAAGCCATAGCCACCTAATGCGCCACCAGTTTTAACTACTCGATGACAAGGCACAATCGGCGCAATCAAATTTGTTGCCATTGCAGTTCCCGCTGCGCGAACTGCTAGTGGCCGACCGGCTTTTGCTGCCAAATCCGCATACGAGATAACACTGCCACCGCGCACTTTACGAAGTGCTTTCCAGACTGCTTGGGTGAACTCGCCACCAGGCTGTCGAACTTTAAGTGTGGTGAACGCATCCACATCACCAGCGATCCAGTCAGCAACTACTGAACTAACGCCAGCAAGTTTTGCATCCTTCTTAAAATCAACAATGTTTAATTTCTGCCCGGAGGCCGTTAGAAACTTTGGGATGTTGCTAAAGGCAGCGCCAATAACTACGGGCTCGTTACTGACGTCAACAAATGTTGCAATTGGACCCCAAGGAGATTTGATTTCATAACCGAGAACCTTTGACACCATTAAGAACTCTTGCGCTCGATGAAGTCCCATTTGTTTCCATATTTATCAGCAAACACAACAACTTTCCCAAATTCCTCCAGGCGAGGTTCTTCAGTGAAGGCAACATTATGTTTTGCCATGTGTGCATAATCGCGATCGAAATCGTCAGTGTAAAGAAAAAACATAACTCGACCACCAGATTGATTTCCAATCGCAGCTCGTTGTTCTGGTGAGTTAGCTTGGGCTAGCAACAATGCAGCGCCATTGTTTGGATCAGGGGCCACGACAACCCAGCGTTTAGATTCAGACATCACAGTGTCTTCCACCAAAGTAAAGCCCAGAGTCTTTATGTAATAAGTAATTGCGCTGTCGTAGTCATCAACTACAACAGCAATCATTCCCAGCTGTGACATTTAATCCTCAAGCACACTTGCCATGCGGAGCACTGCTTCTTTAATAATTTCCTTGCTGGTGGCCATATTCATGCGGACATGATGCTTTCCTGTGACGCCAAAATCTGTGCCGTTGTTTAATGCAACACGACCTTTGTCCAATAAAAGTTTTGTGACATCTTCTACGCCATAGGCGCCTAAATCAATCCAAGCTAAATAAGTACTGTCTGAAATTGTGTACTTTGCTTTTGGTAAATGTTTCTTGAGTAACTTACTTAAATAATGTCTGTTCTCATCGATATTTTTGAGCACAGCATTAAGCCACGGTTCCCCTTGGTTATAAGCAGCAATACTTGCCCAAACTCCAAGTAACGAGGAACGCCAAGGAGTAGACAAGGGCAACTGCAATAAACGTTCATGAATTTTTGCATCATCAGAAACAATTTGGGCACACTTCAATCCAGCAAGATTCCAAGCTTTACTGGCTGACGTTATGCAGACACCGGTTTCACGTGCCAAGTCACTGACGTTTAGGTAAGGAATAAATTTTGCTGGGGAAAAGATCAGTGGGGCATGGATTTCATCACTAATTACTAACACATCATATTTCTTTGCAAGCTCAGCAATCTTTTCCAATTCATCTAAGGTGAATATGTGTCCAACTGGATTGTGGGGATGACAAAGAATGTAAACCTTTGCGCCGTCTGCGAAGGCTGCTTCAAGGCCTGCTAAATCAAGCGCCCAAGAATTGTTTGCATGAATTAATGGCACATCCACTGCTTCACATTTTGCTTCCTTTAACCAAGTAAAGAAATTCAAATACACAGGTGAGTTAATGACGACCTTGTCACCAGGGTTAGTCCAAAGTCGAAGAACTTCAACACCCGCGACACCCACATCAGTAATCAAATGAAACTGATCTTTATTTACCGTCCAATCCCAATTCCGTTTTGCATAATTTGCAAACGCTTGAGGTAGTTCGGGCGCGATACCGGAATAGCCAGTATCACTACGTTTGATCATGTCGATCAGCACATCGCGTATGGGTTTTGCAATTGGGAAATCCATCTCCGCAACGGGAAGCGGTAAAACGTCCTCCGGGAAACTTCGCCATTTCGTGCTCGTGCGCTTGCGTAAAACCTCGAGGGAATCTGCGGAAACTCTAACCATAGGTTCAGGCTAGCAAGGCTTACGGTTTGATTATCGTGATTCCCGGCATCGGGTTTGTTCCCAGTTGCTCTAAAGCCGATGGCACCTCGTCCAGCGTTATGGTTCGTTCCACTAATAAATCAGGGCGCAATCGGCCGGCTGCAATTTCACTTAGCATTTCTGGGTAATGAACGGCTGACATTCCGTGACTTCCCATGATTGTTAATTCCCGACCAATCACAGTGTGCATTGGAATAGTGGCTTGATCCTTAACTTCGGCAGGCGGCAAGAGCCCAACTTGGACATGCCGGCCAAGGCGCCGTAGTGACTCAACTGCCAACTTGCTCGTAGCAATACTGCCGAGTGCATCAATAGTTAAATCTGCGCCAGCTGGGTTTAGTTTCTTAAGTTCTTTTACAACATCATCGTGAATGGAATCGAGCACATAATCCGCTCCAGCTAAGCGCGCCCGATCCCGCGCTGGATTCGAAGTATCGATTCCAACAACAGTTGCCCCGCGCGACTTCGCAATCATTACCGCAGCAAGTCCGACTCCACCACAACCAAACACTGCAACCAATTCACCAGCTTGAACTTTTCCAACGTGTACTACTGCGCGATATGAAGTAGCAAAGCGACAACCTAATGCGGCCGCAGTTTCAAATGTCATGGAGTCTGGCAGTGCCACAACATTAAAATCTGCGTTCGGAATGCGAACGTACTCGGCAAAAGATCCTGGACCATTAAATCCGGGCTGCCATTGGAACAAACAAACTTGCGCGTTACCTGCTTTGCAATCGATGCAATCACCACAACCACAAACAAATGGCACGGTTACGCGATCCCCGATTTTCCAATTCTTAACATCAGCGCCAACCTGCGAAATTACGCCCGCAAATTCATGCCCTGGAACATGGGGCAGCTCAGTTATGTCAGAATCGTGGCCTTGCCAGCCATGCCAATCACTTCGGCATAATCCTGTTGCTAAAACCTGCACAACTACCCCGTGTGGCCGGGCCACTGGCAAAGCTCTTTCCGCGATATATAAGGGTTTTCCAAAGGCATCAAATTGAGCTACACGCATGGCATAAGGGTATTCCAAGCCTGGTTATCCACAGAATTAGGGTGGATTTTGCGAATAATCCCTTTCGAGTTATGCTAAAAGTCCTTGAGTCCACCCGACTCAAGGTATCTGATGCCAGAGGTTTCAGGTGCGGTGAGTCGGGTATGACTAGAGGCGAACATCCTTATAGGAGGAAACAAAATGGCTAAAGCTGTAGGTATCGACCTAGGAACCACAAACTCAGTGGTTTCAGTGCTTGAAGGCGGCGAAGCCGTCGTAATCGCAAACGCAGAAGGCGCTCGCACCACACCAAGTGTTGTCGCATTCGCGAAAAATGGTGAAGTGCTGGTTGGCGAAGTTGCCAAGCGACAAGCTGTCACAAACGTAGACCGCACGATCCGTTCCGTAAAGCGTCACATGGGTGACACAACGTGGAATGTAGACATCGACGCAAAGAAATACAACGCTCAGGAAATCTCGGCACGTATTTTGCAGAAGCTAAAGCGTGATGCTGAGGCGTACCTTGGCGATACGGTAACGGACGCAGTTATTACTGTGCCTGCTTACTTCAATGACGCCCAACGTCAGGCAACTAAAGATGCTGGACAGATCGCAGGGCTTAATGTATTGCGTATTGTCAACGAGCCAACTGCAGCAGCGCTGGCATATGGCCTAGACAAGGGCGACAAAGATCAGACGATTTTGGTTTTCGATCTTGGCGGTGGAACGTTCGACGTTTCACTTCTTGAAATCGGCGAAGGCATCGTAGAAGTTAAAGCCACAAGTGGCGATAACAATCTCGGTGGCGACGATTGGGATCAACGCGTAGTTGATCACTTGGTAACGCAGTTCAAGAATTCAAATGGTGTTGACCTTTCAGCAGACAAAGTTGCATTGCAGCGTCTGCGTGAGGCAGCTGAAAAAGCAAAGATTGAATTGTCTTCCTCACAGTCGGCAAGTATCAACCTTCCTTACATAACTGCTTCCGATGCCGGACCACTTCACCTCGATGAAACTCTCACTCGTGCAGATTTCCAGAAGATGACTGCTGATCTAATCGATCGCACTAAGTCCCCTTTTAATCAGGTAATCAAAGATGCTGGCGTTAAAGTTGGCGACATTGATCACGTAGTGCTCGTTGGCGGATCAACCCGTATGCCAGCAGTAACTGATTTGGTCAAGGAACTAACTGGCGGCCGGGAACCTAATAAGGGTGTTAACCCTGATGAGGTAGTTGCTGTTGGAGCTGCGCTGCAAGCGGGCGTACTTCGCGGTGAAGTTAAGGACGTGCTACTTCTTGATGTGACTCCACTTTCACTTGGTATCGAAACCAAGGGTGGTCTCATGACCAAGATGATTGAGCGCAACACCACGATCCCAACCAAGCGTTCGGAGATCTTCACAACTGCTGAAGATAGCCAACCATCGGTTTTGATCCAGGTATTCCAAGGCGAACGTGAAATGGCTGCTTATAACAAGAAGCTTGGAACTTTCGAGCTAACTGGTTTGCCACCGGCTCCGCGTAACGTCCCACAGATTGAAGTTGCATTCGACATCGATGCCAACGGCATCGTGCACGTATCAGCGAAAGATCTAGGAACTGGCAAAGAACAGTCGATGACAATCACTGGTGGTGGAGCTCTTTCTAAGGAAGAGATCGATCGCATGATGGCTGACGCTGAATCACATGCAGATGAAGATCGTGCTCGCCGAGAAGAAGCTGAAGTTCGTAACCAAGCTGAATCTCTAATCTTCCAGACTGAGAAGTTCCTTGAGGAAAGTGGCGACAAAGTTCCAGCAGATGCCAAGGCAAATGTTGACGAACCGCTTGCTGAACTAAAGGCAGCTATCGCTGGTGAGGATATCGCAGCAATCAAGGCAGCCGTTGAGAAAGTTGCAACTGCAAGCCAAGCTCTGGGCGCTGCGTTATACGCAAACTCTCAGAACGAAGAAGGCGAAGCAGAAGCAGCTGGCGATGACGATGTCGTAGATGCCGAAATCGTAGATGAGAACGAAAAGGTATGAGCGAAAACGACCAAGGTTTAGCAGCCGAGGGCGTCAAGGTCACCGATAAGCGCAAGCTTGATCCAGAAACGCGAGCTCCTCGCACACCTTCGGGTGAGCAGGAGGCTCCAGTTTCTGAGCAAGAAGTGCCAAGTGATCCAGTCGCTGAATTAACTGCTGACCTGCAACGGCTACAAGCTGAATTTGCTAACTATCGCAAACGTGTTGAACGTGACCGTGAGGCAACTCGCGATTTAGTTGTGTCCAATACTTTGACTGAGCTGCTGCCAGTTATTGATGACATTGGTCGAGCTCGCACACATGGCGAACTCGAAGGTGCGTTCAAGAGTGTTGGCGAGTCGCTTGAAGCGACAGTTTCGCGTCTAGGCCTAAAGCCATTTGGCGAGGCAGGCGATGCTTTTGATCCAACTCGCCATGAAGCAATTGCTCATGAATTTAGTGACGATGTAACAACCTCAACTTGTATTGCAGTCTTCCAACCAGGATATGAATTTGCTGGTCGAATAATTCGTGCTGCAATTGTTAGCGTTGCTGACCCTGCGCCAGCTACTGCGTCGCAATAATTAGTTCGCAAGGAAGGAGACACCATGGCTGCAAAAGATTTGTACGAAAAGGATTACTACAAAATCCTTGGTGTCCCTAAAGATGCTGACGCTGCAGCTATAAAGAAGTCTTACCGCAAACTAGCTAAAGATCTTCATCCTGATAAAAACTCAGGTGATAAAAAGATTGAAGAAAAGTTTAAGGCAGTTAGCGAAGCGTACGACGTAGTTTCTGATCCAAAACGGCGCGCTGAGTATGACGAAGCTCGGCGCTATGGTGCTGGTAGCCCAATGGGTGGAGCGCGCCGCGGACCACAAGGAAGACCAGGCGGTTTTCCAGGTGGCCAAAACGCAAACGCGGAAGACATGTTTGGCGGCGGCGATCTTTCAGATATCTTCGGTGGACTTTTTGGTGGCGCCCGCCAACGCGGCCCGCGTAAAGGTTCAGACCTAGAAACTTCGGTCACGATTACTTTCGAAGACTCAATACATGGCGTAACTTTGCCGCTTCGGCTAAGCACTGGAAATATTTCAGCGCGCATCCCAGCTGGTGTAAAAAACGATCAGCGCATTCGACTTAAAGGAAAAGGCCAAGCAGGGGAACCAGGCGCACCCGCGGGAGATCTCTTTATTAACGTTGCAGTTTCCCCGCACCCAGTCTTTGGACGCGACGGCGATAACTTAACTGTGTTAGTCCCAATTCGTTTCGAAGAGGCTGTCAATGGCGCGGACATCAAAGTTCCAGTCCTTGATGGGCCAGCAGTAACAATTCGAATACCTGCAGGAACCAAAACTGGAGCAAAGTTTCGAGCTCGAGGCAAAGGTGTTGTTCGCCCAGAAAAATCAGGCGACTTAATTGTTTCAGTTGACATTGCAGTTCCTGGCGAACTTTCAGCCGCTGCGAAAAAAGCACTCGCAGAATTCACAACTGCAACTTCCGATTTTGATCCGCGCGAAGACTTGATGCGCAAGTCAGGCAACTTGTCGAGTGTCCGAAAGGGAACTGATGACTGAGTTTGAGCATGATGAAGAAGTCCCGGTTTATGTAATCTCAGTTGCAGCTCAACTCGCGGGACTGCACCCACAAACATTGCGGCAATACGATCGCATTGGTTTAGTCTCTCCAGGACGATCAGTAGGTAGAAATCGTCTTTATTCCTTGCGCGACATTCAACGTCTACGTGAAGTGACAAAACTTTCAAACGAAGGCAACACACTTTCTGGAATCATTCGAATTTTAATTTTAGAAGAGCAACTTGAGCGCGCGCTGAAAGAAAATATTCGCTTGCGCGAGGCAATGGGACCATCTACCGCCGTTGTGGTGTGGCGTCCAAACCGAAGAGCGTAATCTTGGCTGCTTTAATCACGGGGGCAAGTGCTGGAATTGGCGCAGCGTATGCAAAGCAGTTGGCGGCAAAGGGAACTGATTTAGTTTTGGTTGCCCGTGATGAAGCCCGACTTAATTCCTTAGCCCAGGAATTGAAAACCGCACACAACATAAATGTTGAGGTACTTCCAGCAGATTTATCAGATCGTTTTCAACTCGACAAAGTAGCCACTCGCGCAGCAAGAGAAGACATTGACTTAGTGATCAACAATGCTGGCTTTGGCATCAAGCAACCTTTTGCTGGTGGCGCTTTGGATGCCGAGCAGAACTTACTTGATGTCTTAGTTACCGCCGTTATGCGAATCACTCACTCTGCTTTGCCAGGCATGCTGGCAAGAGACCGTGGTGGGGTTATCAATGTAAGTTCAATCGCGGGTTGGATGTCCAGCGGCACATACAGCGCAACAAAATCTTGGGCTACAACATTTAGTGAATCACTTGCAACTCTTCATAAAGATTCAAACGTACATGTCATGGCGCTCTGCCCTGGATATACCCGAACTGAATTTCATTCTCGCGCTGAAATGGAGATCCAAACTATTCCTAACTGGATGTGGTTGGACGTTGATCATGTAGTCAAGAGATCACTTTCGGATTTTGCTAAAAGTAAACCGGTAAGTGTGCCTGGCGCCCAGTACAAAGTTTTAAGTTTGATAGCGCAGTATTTGCCACGACCACTTGTGCGCAAAATTTCTGTTGCATCTCGTCGTTAAATTCCTGACAGAATTAAAGTGCAGCTAATACGTCTTGCACTGAGTCTGTGGTAACTTTCCAGCCACGCAATCTAGATTGAAGTGAAGCTTCCTTTGCTAAATCATTTGCTTGCTCAGTAATGATTACCGTGACAGGAGCATCCGGCCAGTCGCCGTAGTCCCCACCGATAGTTGGCATCACAGGATCAATCAATACGTATCCAACTGCTGGCCTGCGCAGTGAGCGACGACTAAAACCAATTGCAGGTGCGTTGATGCTCGTCTCTCCGTGAAAAACTAAAACTAAAGGGTCTGCAGTTTGTGCTAATTGCGCAGCTACATGAGTAACCCAACGCATTGATTCATTGGGAGCTGAAATCACTAGTGGAACACTCGCCAATTTCACGCGCGCGGCAACTGTGTTAATACAGTCAGCTTCGGGCAGAAAAGCGATGGTAGCCATTAGATAACTGTGCCACAAGTAAGTAACTCCTTAATGCTGACATAATTCGATAATGGTCTGGGTTTATTTGTTGTTTGCAATTTTTTTCGAATTAGTGGGAACAACTGCGCTGAAGTTTTCAGACGGCTTCACCAAGCTGTATTGGACTTTAGGAATGGCCGTTAGTTATGGCCTGGCCTTTTATTTGCTTGCAATAGTTGTGAAGACAATTCCGTTAGGAATTGCTTATGCAGTTTGGGCTGGCCTTGGCACCTTAGGCGCCTTCTTTATATCTATCTACATCTTTAAAACGGAAGCTACTTCTCTTGCTTGGGTTGGAGTATTTCTCGTAATTTCAGGAGTAGTCCTACTTAACGCGGGCAGTAATAGCCATTAACAAGTATTAGAGACTTGGGTCTTCCAACTCACCTTGTTGCGTCATGATGTCGCGCAGTGTTTGATCTGCAGTTGTAACTATTTCGAATGTGCGCGAGATAAGTTCTTCAGCAGAGGTAGAACTAAGTAGATCCATTTGATCGAGTTCACCTATTGGAAGAATTCCGGCTAACTGCCAGCACGCTTCCATTGGGTCATCACTTAGTTCTGTGTCTGCTCCGAACTGTAAATTAGCAAACTCACTTGCAAACGCCAGTACTTGTCTTACTTTCGTTTCCAGTTTTTGTTTTGAAGCCAGCAGTTGCTCATCCCAAACCAAATCAGGAATGATTTCAATTACAGCCAGTGGATACGGGTCATCAGGTAGCCAGGTCGTTACTTTAAACCTTTGCGTTCCTACCGATTCCAAACCGTAGAACTCCTCGGTGGTGCCAATATTTGTAACAGATGCAATGGTGCCAAGGGCCATTCGCTTTTCGCCGCCACCCACTTCAAGTCCACGCTCGATTAGCACGACGCCAAATTGTGGGTTGTCCGAACCCAGCAAGTCCCCAAGGAGTTTTAGATACCGAGGTTCAAAGATGCGAAGCGGCATTGGCATTGCTGGCATCAACACTGAACCAAGTGGAAACATTGGCATTACCGTCATAGCGCACCCAGTTTGTTGTAACCCACAGCACGATTGTACTTAGTGGGATGAAACTTTGCCTCTGGCACAAATGCGATGGTAACGAGTTACAGACTTAGTCATGGCGTAGGAACCTAGTCGATTTTTCGGGCAACTGACCTGAGCAATGAAGCGGCACGCCCTCGAATTGCACCTTTACGTTGCTGACTCAATGTTCCTACTCGGTCTGCTTCCTCGGCAAAGTAAGGCAAAAGCATGTCCTCCATTCGATACATACCGTTGTCACTCAGGGCGTGTAGGTGTTTGGCCGCAAAAATCGCGCCATTTCCAAATGCTTCTCTCGAGATTGATTCATGTCGCAATCTGATCGTTTGTGCTGGAAACCCAAAAAGAATTTCATGCACGCCAATTATTCCTCCGGCGCGAATGCTGTGAACATTTTCATCAGGAACACCAAGAGATCGACCTAAACGCAACGCCGTTCCTGAAATTTCCGATTTAGACCGAAAATGCTCTTCGACCACTTCGACATCCACGTGCGGAGCAATCCGTTGCAAAGTTTGAGCAGCGAGCATCATGAAGTTAATGCCAATAGTGATGTTTGGAGACCAAAGGACTTTAGTTTGAGTAGCTAATTTTTTTAGTTCGCGCTGAGAGTGCTCGGAATAATTCGATATTGCTGTGATGATTGCAACTCCGTGCTGGGCAGCTGCCTCACCGTAAAAATCAAGGCCACTCTCAGAAGAAAAATCAATGATTGCATCGACGGAGTTATCATCCAGTAATTGGTTGATGTCAGTATTCTTTCGACTATGGATTTCACCAGGCTCATCCGAATCGATGCCTAAAAATTCTGGTACCGATCGATGTTCGAGTCGATCGGAGTTTCTAATCACCCATCGCAACTCGACAGATTTGTCCAGCAAAAGAGCAGTTGCAACTTCGCGCCCCGTTTTTCCAAAGCCAATCAATCCAATTTTCACTCCTTGAACCTACCAAGTAAATTTTTTAGCTTTTGGATATAAGTTCATTAAAAAGTGAATTCACCTGATGTTTAAACGATATAAAAAAATAAAAAATAGATAAAAGAGATCCAATAAATTAAAGAATAATAACATTTAGCCCCTTGACAAAAATTAAATATCCATCTGAAAATTATGATTACTTTGAAAACAACAATTACTTATGTGCAATCGATTCCATTTTTTTAGGAGCCAATAGCTGGCTAGCCAACCTAAACAAATGTTTGACGGGAGCAGTGTTCTGGAAAGTAACCTTTGCGGATTGGGGCGATTCCCGCCAGCACCACTTCGCAGGCAACTAGGTCAAGCGCGCTAGCACCAGATCTGGCAGATAAGTGATGTTATTGACTGGCTGCAGAGTCGAAGAATTAAGCAAAAAAACCCCTATATTCGGGCATCCTGGGGATCTCGATTTGCACTCTAGGGGGGAGAGTGCCAACAATAGTGTTAGCACTCAGAGACCTGAGTGATAACCCAAAAACTCTTGGGCTTTGGCCCTAATCGTTTGGTACAAAAGGAAAATACACATGTCGAAGATGATCGCTTTTGATGAGGAAGCCCGTCGCGCACTTGAGCGCGGTATGAACACACTCGCAGACGCAGTCCGCGTAACGCTTGGCCCAAAGGGTCGCAACGTTGTTCTGGAAAAGAAGTGGGGCGCACCAACCATCACTAATGATGGCGTCTCCATTGCCAAGGAAATTGATCTTGAAGATCCATACGAAAAGATCGGCGCAGAACTTGTAAAGGAAGTTGCTAAGAAGACAGACGATGTCGCTGGCGACGGAACTACAACTGCAACCGTTCTTGCTCAGGCACTGGTTCGCGAAGGTCTGCGTAACGTAGCTGCTGGCGCAAACCCAATGGTGCTAAAGCGTGGCATTGAAAAGGCTGTTGAAGCAATCAGCGCCGAACTTCTTGCCATGGCACAGCCTGTTGATTCAAAAGAACAAATCGCAGCAACTGCATCTATTTCTGCAGCTGATCCACTAATCGGCGAAATGATCGCAGAAGCAATGGACAAGGTTGGCAAGGAAGGCGTTATCACCGTCGAAGAAAGCAACACATTTGGTCTTGAACTTGAACTGACTGAAGGTATGCGCTTTGACAAGGGTTACATCTCGCCTTACTTCGTAACAGATGCCGAGCGCATGGAAGCTGTTCTTGAAGATCCATACATCTTGATCGTTAACTCAAAGGTCTCTGCAATTAAAGACTTACTTCCAATTTTGGAAAAAGTTATGCAGTCCGGTAAGCCACTTGCCATCATCGCTGAAGATGTTGAAGGCGAAGCGCTTTCCACACTTGTTGTTAACAAGATCCGCGGAAACTTCCGTTCCGTAGCTGTTAAGGCTCCAGGCTTTGGCGATCGTCGTAAGGCAATGTTGCAGGACATCGCAATCTTGACTGGTGCCCAGGTGATCAGTGAAGAAGTTGGCCTAAAGCTTGAGTCAACAGACATGGAACTACTTGGTAAGGCACGCAAGATTGTTGTCACAAAAGATGAGACAACAATTGTTGAAGGTTCCGGAGACGCCGACCAGATTGCTGGCCGCGTAAACCAGATCCGCGCCGAAATCGAAAAGTCTGATTCAGATTACGATCGCGAAAAACTACAGGAACGTTTAGCGAAACTTGCTGGCGGTGTGGCAGTCATCAAGGCTGGCGCAGCAACTGAAGTAGAGCTTAAAGAACGCAAGCACCGCATCGAAGATGCTGTTCGCAATGCAAAGGCTGCAGTTGAAGAAGGCATCGTTGCTGGCGGCGGCGTTGCATTACTTCAGGCATCTGAAAAAGCGTTTGCAAAGCTAAACCTTGAAGGCGAAGAAGCAGTTGGCGCAAACATCGTCAAGGTTGCTGTTGAAGCGCCACTAAAGCAGATTGCAATTAACGCTGGCCTTGAAGGTGGAGTTGTCGCAGAAAAGGTACGCAACTTAGCACCTGGCTTTGGCTTGAACGCAGCAACTGGTGAATACGTTGACTTAATCAAGGCTGGCATCATTGATCCAGCCAAGGTGACTCGATCTGCGCTTCAAAACGCAGCATCAATTGCAGCACTATTCCTAACCACCGAGGCAGTCATTGCTGACAAGCCTGAAAAGTCAGCGCCAATGGCTGGCGGCGG